>SDBT01000888.1_pt1 | contig 50041 bp, 69 predicted proteins | sample 2277101 | NCBI WGS metagenome assembly SDBT01 (sample SAMN10404973, study PRJNA504765) | marine sediment metagenome | isolation source: marine sediment core GS10_PC15, 103 cmbsf | place: Arctic Ocean: Southern Knipovich Ridge | collected 2010
ACGGAAAACCGACCGAGTGTTTACCCACCTGGATCGTGGTGGATTGAAGCACTGGCGATACTGAGTGAAAGGAAAGACTATGACGGTTTCAGTAATAGAAACAGGCTTTTATCCAGATGTGCTGTTCGACGAGTATTGCAGACTTGATGCCATGAACGCCTCGACGCTGGTCGCCGGCAAGAAGACGATGGCGCATATGCGCTACCGGATGTTGACCCCGCTGGAGGACACCGATGCCCTTCGGCTCGGTAGGCTCACTCACCTGTTGGTGTTTGAGAAGGAGAAGTTCGCGGACCAATACATCCTTGCCCCGGAGTGTGACCGGAGAACAAAAGCGGGGAAGGCGACATGGGCTGAGTTTGAGGTAGTTGCTTTGAGCAGCGGGCGAGAACCCGTGAAGAGCGCCCACTTCGATCAGGCAAAGCAAATCGCCGATGCGGTGCATGACGATCCCCTTGCTCGCTCTATCGTCACCTGTCGAGGCCACAGCGAGGCTACCCTGGTTTGGGAAGACCCGGACACAGGAGTGCTCTGTAAATCGCGGCTCGATCATCTCGGCGATTTCAACAACTACTCGGTAGTGAGCGACTTAAAGACCACCGACAACGCCGAGGAATGGGCTTTCAAAAACGCTATCCAGAAATACAGTTACCACATCAGGGCGGCGTTCTACATGGATGGGCTGAAGGCCGTCTCGGGTACCGAGCGACGTTGGTTTTGGGTTGTGGTCGAGAAAACCCCACCCTACTGCTGCGCTGCGTATGAGCCGGAGTCGGAGTTGTTGGACATGGGTCGAAGTATCTACAAAGACCTGCTGCGGCGATACAAGGAGTGCAAGGCGACGGACACCTGGCCGGGCTACTCGGACGACATCGAGCCGATTGGCGCGCCAGGATACGCAAGATGACGGCCTACTTGACCTTGAAGGGAAAAGCAAAGCACGTGTGATGAGGCTCAAGGGATATGGGAATGCCATAGTTATACAGCAGGCGCAAGCGTTCATAGAATCCTACATGGAAAGGAGGTGATTCAGTATGAATTTTGGACAAGCGATAGAGTTGATGAAACAAGGCTCACGGGTTCGGAGAGCGGGCTGGAATGGACCAGGCCAATGGCTTAAACTCCAAAAGCGGGATGCTAATTCAAAAATGACATTGCCCTATATCTACATAAGCACAGTCCAGAGGCACTTGGTTCCTTGGCTTGCAAGCCAGACGGACATGTTGGCCGAGGATTGGGAACTTGTTGAATAGCAGTGGTGGCGCGGTGGCGGAATTGGTGAAGAACGAATCCGGATAATCAGACTGGTATTGGGTTTCCTTTGAGGAGGAATAAATCCTGAGTTTTTCCAGCAGTCCCGATGAGTTTTTCAATGCCAGAAGTTGCGAGGTTCGAGTCCTTGCCCGCGCCATGAGGATCAAATTAAATAGAAGGTAGCGAAGGCATCGCGCAGGGAAAATCGGAAGTGAAGGAAAAAATAATGCCAACAGGAATCCCTTGGTGTGACGAAACATGGAACCCGGTTACTGGTTGTACCCCTGTTTCACGCGGGTGCAGAAATTGTTATGCAGATCGGATGGCTAAGAGGCTTGCAGGACGTTTCGGTTATCTGGGCGAGAATCCGTTCCGAGTGACATTCCATTGGGACCGCTTAGATCAGCCTCTTCGTTGGAGAAATCCGAGGCTTATATTCTGCGGCAGCATGGGAGACTTGTTCCACAAGGATGTGCCGTATGAATTCTTCGCGCAGATTATGGAGATAGTTGTTCGGAGGCCAGACCATACATTCTTGTTCTTGACCAAGAGGGTAAAAAGAATGTGCCAGTATATTGAGTTCGGCAAAAACGAGAAATTTCCGGAAGCCTGGCCTCCTAAAAATGCCTGGTTTGGCATTACGGTGGAGGATCAGACGGCGGCGGACGAGAGGATACCGTATTTCCTCGGCGGTTCCATGATTAACCGCTTTATATCTGTTGAGCCTATGCTTTCCCATATCAGCCTGACGAGAATTCCTCTTATACCTGGATATCAGGCAAATATTAATGCTCTGGGCGGTTTTCTTTATACGGATCAAGAAGGAATACATGAACCTAACTTTCCGGACATTAGGTGGGTGATCGCTGGAGGCGAGACCGGTTCCGGTGCGCGACCCCTGGCCGGGGAGTGGGTGACGGATATCCGTGATTCCTGCATAGAAAACGAGACACCATTCTTCTTCAAGCAATGGGGCGGAAAGTTGAAATGCCACCTGATAGGCGGCAAAGAATATCGAGAATACCCGAAAGGGATGAAAGGATGAGCGAATCATGGAGAACGCATTAGCAACAATCGAGAACAAGAATGTCTTAACAGTATGCCAAATTCAGGAGGACATGGAGAGTTCGTATCGACTCGCCAAAGCCCTTTCGATCATGACTACCGGAGCGGATAATGAAAAGGTTGCCACTCAAGCTCTCGGGAAAATGGTAATCGGCGCGGAGCTCGGCATCGGCCCAGGTGCCAGCGTCCGAGGGATATATGTTATCAAAGGGAACATCAGTCTGTCAGCCGACCTAATGATGGCTCTCGTTAAAGCGCAAGGTTGGAAGGCCGAGATCAAAGAGAGCAAACCCCTGGGTGAGTGGTGTGAAGTAGTACTCACTAAAAAGGGCGATACAGCCGTTACAGGGCGATACACGATCGAGATGTCAAAAACCTCTGGTCTTTACGCACAAAACCAGAACTACAAGAGACACCCTTGGGCGATGCTCTATGCGCGAGCGGCCTCGATTGCCTGCCGGAGAGCCGCTCCTGATCGCTTACACGGCATCTATACACAGGAGGAGGCGGAAGCCCTACCCGATGCCTACAAAGCCCAGGACACCCCCAAGACCGCCGACAAAGACCCTCTCCTGAAAGACGCGAAAGAGCCGGAAACAAAACCAGCCGAGGAACCGATCGACGTGGAGTCCGAGCCGGTTGCGGAGGAACCTCCCACCGAGAACCCGGTTGATACCACGGACATTCTGAAGACCATCGGGGAAGAGATTACGCGGGCTTGGCCGAAGCCGTGGACCGACTCGGACTTCGAGAAGGTACAGACTCTTCTCATGGATGCTTTCGGTACTCCAACATGGAAAGAAATCCAAGAATTCACGTTCGAGAAACTCGAGGAGGGGGTCACGGTTGTGAGCGAACGCGCTGCGGCGGCAATCAACTCAGAGGACGAGGCTCTGCTCGATGAAGGAAGAATCCATTACATCGTTGGCGTCGAGAAGGAGTATGGGGTTGGCTTCAAGACCCGCGAGAAACTCCTGGAGGCGCAATTCGGAACAAAGGCTCTCAAAGACTTGACCCGAAAGCAGGGTGATGAATACACGGAATATATCTTTAGCAACTACAATAAAGGCTGACATACCAACCCCTTCCCGCACTCAAACAAAACCAAGATTGGAGAGCGGACATGAACAAACTGGCAAGAAAGATAACTTTGGTCATCTGTGTTAGTGACGCAGATGCGGTGAACGAAGAAGACGCAAAGAACGCTCTTATCGCAGGACTGGCGGAAATGAGTATTTCTGGCCTGCACACGAAGGTTCGGAGCGTAAAGGCAACGTCGGTTGTGGAATATAACAAAGACGATATTGAGGCGGCACAACCGGGACTTTTTGACAAGGAATTCGACGAGGAACAGAAGATCCAGGCAGTTTAACCGGGAAGGGGTTGGGATAATGCTCTGGCAACTTGATCGTGAAACCGGCCGTTTCGCTCCCACGGGGGTGTCAGACCCCATAATCGACCGGGTTCTGGCGGGAGCGAGAGCGGCTTGCGGGATGGAGCCAAGGGAGACGCCGTTTGATTGCAACAGTATTTTCGATGTGAAGAAGAAGAAACCAAAGTGGATACCACCGCCAGGGTGGAGACCTAAGAGGAAAAAGCGATGCATAGAATTGAACTCGCAGCGAACAATGTTCTAGCGGCAAGCGGACTACTGAAGTGCTGTATGTGTGGATCGCTGGACGTATTCCCCCAGATCGAGGACAAGGCGGATAGGCTGTTTTGCGAATCCTGCCGAGTGGCTATCGTGGCAAAAGGACTGAGAAGGAAACTCAAAAAGAAACGCGCCGAGGAGATGGGACTATGAACTGTTCATACTGTTATGAACCTCTCGATGAAGAAGAATTAGAGGCTCCAATGGAAGAGGCTGGCGAGATTATGTGTGATGATTGTCATCGAGAAAAATACGAATTCCTCTGCCCTATCTGTGAAATTTTTGTGAACTTAGAAGGGAATGAAGATCATCTAATTGTTGTTCCTGGACCTTATCCCAAAGAGGCGGAGTTAGAGCCAGGAATCTATCTAATCAAGGATCGAACTTGGGACGTGCTTCGTTGCGAATGGGAGAAAGTCGCGTCCTTCCCAGAGAAATGCAAAGAGGAAGAATCCAATATAGAGGTGTGCGAAGACTGTGTGAAAGAAGTAGTCAAGAAAGAGAAAGACATCCGCACCTTTGAGACCGAACTATCCGGGGCGATCTTCTCGGAATGTAGGAAATATCGGTACGCGCTCTGGCGAAGATGGAATCCACAAAAAGGATCGTGCATGGTGATTGGAATAAATCCATCGACTGCGGATGAATCCAAAGACGATAACACAATTAGGCGATGTATCTGGTTTGCGAAAAAGTTTGGGTACGGAAGTCTTGTGATGACGAACCTATTCGCTTTCCGGGCGACGGACCCCAAGGAAATGAAGGGGGCTATGAATCCCTACGGCCCCGACAACAGTGAATGGTTAAGGTATTTCGCTCTGAGGGCAGACTGTGTGATCGCTGCGTGGGGGACGCATGGGGTGTTTCGGTCGAGGGATAAAGGGGTGAAGCGACTCCTCGGGAAGATGAGTTGCCTCGGGAAAACCAAAGAGGGACACCCCAAGCATCCGTTATATCTATCCAAGGAGACGGAGTTAATCGAATACTGAAAGGATACTTCAATGAATGAGATAGTATTAGCAATCGACCCAGGAACAAAATGCGGATGGTGTGTGGTGGACAAGGGGCAGTATGTCTCGGGCGTCTGGAAACTTGGTGCAGGACGAACTCAATCCCCAGGGATGAGGTACCTCCGACTCAAGAAATTGCTCCAGGAAGTGAAGGAATTGACCGACTTCAATGTGGTTGTCTTCGAGGAGGTGAAGCGTCACCGTGGCACAGCAGCGGCTCACGTCTACGGGGGAATGACGGCAATCATTATGACATTCTGCGATGAGCATAATATCCCCTACACCAGCATCCCTGTAGGAACGATTAAACGACACGCCACCGGCAAGGGGAACGCCAACAAGCAGAAGATGATCGAGGCGGCGATGGAACGCTGGCCGAAAGCCAAGTTCGAGGACGACAACGAGGCCGACGCCAGGTGGATCGCCTCGGCTTACATCTCGGGGGAGGGGTTGTGATGAGCAAAATATTCAGTGACACCAAGAGACAGAAGGTTCTGGAGAAAATCCAGGAGTATCTTGTCGAGGATGATTTCCCGATCGAGCACTTAAGGGCGCTCCGCGTAATTGTTCAGAACTTCAATGAGTGCCGGGAGTTGGAAGAGATGATCTTCGATTTCGCCCATAATTTGGCTATCGACTATTATGAAAAGGCGCGAATGCAAAATGACCCTGAGATTGAGACTGGCTCCTTCAAGTTTAGAAAGGAAGAAGACAGTGACGAGCGGGACGATTGAAAGGAATAGGAGATGAACCAAGAACACAGTGAACACCAGATCGAGCAGGCGAAGAGGCATGAGGGGTTGCGCCGGAAAGTCGAGCGGGATAGCGACGGAAGCAGCGTGATCGGGTGGGGATTTAATGAAGGTAATGGCTTAATGGACACTTTTTGGTGGGCTGTATGGGAAGAAATAGGCATTTCAGAGGACGCGGCAAATATTTTGCTGGGTAGATCATTAGATCAAGCGAGAAAAGCCTTCCTAAACCTCTTCGGCTCCCCACTAACTGAGGACATGAAAGAGAACCATCCCTACCGTTACACCGCGCTAATCAACATGCTTTTCAACCTCGGGGAGACAACGTTCAGGGATTTCACAAACACGATCCGCGCCATTCAACACCAGGACTGGAAAGCCGTCGCCTACCACATGCTTGATAGTAAATGGCGGAAGCAGGTGAAGAATCGGGCTTATGAATTGGCGTATCAAGTATGGAAAAATGAACTGATCCCGAAAGATAAAATATTCTATATACAAACACTAGACCAGAAATACTGGGATCATCACGCAGTAATGTGTGATCATTTGGATAAATATGAAGGCGATTGGTTATTCCTCCCCCCTTGCTGCGACGACGACATTCCGGACTCAGGAGTTCTGGAGATAACGATTTGAAAGGAATAAGACGATGAAAGCGGTACAATGCAAGAAGTGTGGAGGTGTTTTAACGGTGCAAGCATGTAGATATATAAGTCTCTACAAACACCAAAGGAATATCTGGTGTCCCTGCAACAGCACCTATTATTCGATCGAGGACGGCAAAGGCGTGTTTTTGGGCAAGTATAAAAACATTTCGATTGAAATTGAAGATTAAAAACATAATCCCGGATAGCGGGGTTCTGGAGGTGACGATATGAGTTTGGAAGATCATTACCGCATGGGCCTTGAAGATGAGGATATGAAGATCGAAACACCCTCATTATTCGACACGTTAATCGAGGCATCGATCATGGTGGCGTGGTTGCTGATCTGCATTGTTGCGGTGATCTTTGAACCGGAGAGCAGTGTATGAGCGGACCTCCACCGGTTGTCAAGAAACACGGCTCGCTAATCATGGCTTTAAGCCGTGGGCGATTCATGGAAGAGCCTATGACGTGGCATTCCGTGTACTGTGTCCCGAACTCGCAACTGGGAGAATATACCGAGTCTAACAAGACAGAAGAATTAACAGGAAGCGGAACAAAAGGATACGAACAAAAAAGAGGAAGGATGCGAAATGAAGATCCAGAATGCATTCCACGGGACTGCACAAAGCAGATCGTGGGCAAAGGACACAGGGAAGGACTTCGAGCGGTTTTCCAATGTCTTCTGCGTCTGGTGCGAGAATAAGAAAATCACGGAATGGGAGCAAATCACACAATCCGCTGTCAAGAAATACGAGATCCAGCTCGGGAAACGAAGGCTGGCAAAGAGAACCATCGAGCTCCACCTCTGGCCTATAAAACTCGCGGCGAAATGGGCCGTGATCGAAGCCATCAGCAGCCAGGACTTCATGCAAGGATATAGAATCACAAAACGGGCAGGCGCCATCTCCTATCAGGGCGGACAGAATAACTACCTCACCTTCCCAGACATGCTGGACCTCATCAAGCAAATCGAGAAGCCGGGAGTGAGGCTTGCTGTTGCGCTCCAGGGGATAGCCGGACTTAGACTGACAGAAGCCCTGAGATTGAATAGGAAAAACATCGATCTTGAAAATGGAACAATCACAATTGATGGAGAGGTGAAGAATAAACACTCGGCAAGAAAGATACCAGTAGCATCCGTTGTCCTGGATTGCATCAGGAATGCCAAAAATCTCGTCGATTACAGCAGCAGGGACACACTTGGAGCGGCGATATCCAGAAAGATGACCCTTTGGTCGCCCGAGAAGGCTGTCAAGCCCAAGGACCTCAGAAACACCCTACAGACAGAGGCTGTGCTTGGCGGATGGTATGGATATTTTTTAGAGTTATATGTCGGCCACAGCCCAAAGTCGATAGGCCCTGTTGCCGCGACGCATTACATGGGACTCCAGGGGGACCGGAGGATACCATATTTCAGAGAACATGTTGTTTCAAAAATCGAGTTGGAGATAGGAAGAGAGGAGAGAGTCACATGAGAAAAAAAACCATGAGTGATACTCAAGCGATGCAATTCGACGGAAAGAAGATCATCCCAGCCGTAAACTGTAAGTGGGCGAACAGCGGGAATTGCGATGAGACTTGCTACTGCTGGTGCGACTGCTGCTCCTATGTCGCCGGAGTCTACCACAAGAGAATGGAGAGAAGTCGAATGATTACAAATATCATCGAATTCGGTGACTGTGTCGAGATTATGAAGCGATGGGCTGTCGCAGGTGTCAAGGTCAACACCTGCGTAACTTCTCCGCCCTATTACGGACTGAGGGATTACGGGACCGCTGAATGGGAAGGTGGGGATAAGGGCTGTGACCACAAACCACCCGATGAGGCTGGGAATACTACAAAACACACAAAGGGGCAGCGTCAACACGCTGGCCGCTTTGCTGGTGCTCTGTGTTGGAAGTGTGGAGCGAAGCGAATTGATAGCCAGATTGGTCTTGAGGCTACACCCGATGAGTACGTTGCCAAGATGGTCGAAGTGTTCCGGGCGGTGCGGGAGATATTGAGGGATGACGGAACTGTGTGGTTGAACCTGGGCGACAGTTACTGTGCAGGCAAAACAGGTGGAGGTGGGCAATCTTCAAGTAATCTTCAGGGTGGTAAAAAAACACAGATAGAGGGTGGAAAACGTCCAGACAAAATACTGACTGGCCTCAAGCCTAAGAACCTTATCGGGGTCCCCTGGCGGGTTGCCTTTGCTCTTCAAGCCGACGGATGGTATTTACGACAGGACATTATATGGCACAAGCCGAACCCGATGCCGGAATCGGTTACTGATCGAGGCACAAAGGCACATGAGTATATTTTCCTGCTGAGTAAATCGCAGCGATATTATTACGATGCCGAAGCGATAAAAGAAAAAGCAGTGACTGGCGATACCTATACGAGAAATCGAGACTTAACGAAGCTTAACAAGGTGCAAGGAAGATCACGAATGGAAGGTCTAACTACAAACGATTACACTAAAAAAAATAAGCGTTCGGTTTGGACGATCCCGACAAAGCCGTATCCCGAGGCTCATTTCGCAGTTTTCCCGCCGGCCCTGATTGAACCCTGCATCCTTGCCGGGTGTCCGAAAGGCGGAATAGTTCTCGATCCATTTATGGGTAGTGGCACAACCGCGATGGTTGCAAAGAAGTTTGGGAGACAATACTTAGGGTGTGAACTGAATGAAGAATACAAAGGACTCCAAGACAAAAGACTTGATAGCGTAGACTCGTTGTTTTCTCACCTTGCGGAGAAAGAAAAGGATTGCAAATGAGTGAGCAGGAAATCGCAGATTTAGTCGTAAGGAAATTTGAGGCAAATGGCTGGGAAGTGTTCCATGAGGTGGCATTTTCTGGGAAGGTCATCGACATGGTTGCTGTGAAGGATGGGATCAGCCACATAGTCGAGGTGAAGACAAGCCTGGGCTTGTCTGTTCTTGCCCAAGCCGATTACTGGATGAGGTGCCACGCAAGCAATCTTGTCAGCGTCGCTGTGCCCTGGATGCACACGCGCAGGTCCAGTAAAGAGCGTGTATTCGCATACGCTATATCAAGGAAGTTTGGAATTGGAGTCATCGAAGTCAAACTCAATAATCAGAGAGTTGACGAAATAGTGCTTCCTCTTATGAATGAAATCCCATATTCTTTGCTTGGGCGTCCTCTCTTGGAAGTTTTAAGAGAGGAGCAAAAGGACATGGCAAAAGCAGGAAGCGCAAGCGGTGGCCATTATACTGATTTCAAGGCGACAAGGGATAAGGCTGTTGCATTTGTTGAAGCGAATACAGGCTGCACAGTCAAAGAGTTGGCTACTGGCATAACCCATCACTATGATGGAAACGCATCCGGAGCGCTACTTAGCAGAATCAGGCAAGGCGAAATGTTTGGCATAAGGGTCATTGAGGGCCGTCCGCTGAGGCTTCGCGTCGAGGAGGACGCCAAGTATCATCTTGCCGAGAAAGACTGAGCAGCCAATTCGATAAGTCGCTCCTGGAACCGATCGGAATCTATCCCGGGAACACGCTGTGCGAGTTGCAGCATTTCTATCCGCTCTTCCCGCTCTGCCCTATTGAACCTGGCGAAGAAATGAGCAGCGCGGACCTCGGGAGTCAATCCAGCCAAATCGAGCCACCAGCGGCGCTCAGGTATCCCCTGTAAACCGTGCGCCCGAACAACGCGCCGTTCCAACCGCTCCTGATCCACCTTCGGCTGTTTAGAGACAAACTCGGCCAGCACGTCAGCACTCTCCTGAGTCTTCAAATCAAAGAACCTCTTGGATAGTTCATCAACCGTTCTGTTCTGCTTCAGCCTGCGGGTGGCCTCCTCGACCTTCGCTTCCTGAATCGCCTTGCGCTCCTGCTCCAATGGGTTCGTGTCCTTCAGCAGCCTCTTCACGATGGGCGCCTTCGCAATTCTTTCCTGAATCGGCTTGGTTGCCTCGGCGTCCCCGGCCTCCTTGAACATCCACCCTATCCCAGCCCCCGCCGCCGAGGAGAAGACGTTGCTGGAAGTGAAGAGCTGCTCCAGCGCATACTTTGTCCTGACAGGAGACATTCCTGTCTGCTTCCCGAATTCGACCAACGCTTGATTTGTTGAGGCAGTGAACTCCTGGGACGGCTCTACCTCGGCGCCCTTCCAGATATCCTGATTGTACCAGAAGTTCTTGTTCGCCTGATATCCTGTAAACGCGTCAAGCATAGGCGGAAGGTCTCCTGGCATCATCGGTACAATCTCTTCCAGCGCATCAAGTACCCGGGTCCAGTCGTAATCGTCTCCACGGATCTTTGCTGCCAATCCCTCGAAGAACGTCGTGAAAACCATCTGCCCCTGATCTTTGGCAATCGTTAAATACCTGTGCCGAGTATTCCCGTCGCTGTCTTCATAACTGAATGCCTCTGGGAAAGTGATAATGAAGTTTCTCTTTTTCTTCTCCTCTGGCACATCATCCCAAGCGTCCTCATTGTTGTAGGTATTCGCGAAATATAGCCCCATAGATAAGGCCCCTACCTGCGCGACCTTCCATAGAAACTCTGACGGATTCTCACTCGCAGAGCGAACGATCCCTCGGGTCGCCTGTATCCCAGCGTTTATGTATGGGAACCCGGTGTCAGCAGCCTTGATCGCAGAACCTCCCTGAGAGAAGTCGAGATAGCCGCGGGCAATCTGCGTTGCCTCGAATGGAGTGAATCCATTTTTAATCGCTCGATGACGCAGCGCGAGGCGCGTCCATATCTCAGAGGTTTCTCCAGCATATCCGGCTACCTTCTGCGCGTCACCAACGCTCCCACCCACCGCCGAGCCTGCAAGGAACCCTTGGTGCGTCATCCATTCAAGACCTCCGCCTTCGTTTATGTAGTCTTCGTATGCACCTGTTTTGGTCGCAGCGTCCTTCGCAGTTGCAGCAAGGTCTACAGACATCTGAAGGCCAGCGTAAGGCAAGTGTTTTGAGTATTCATGAGTAGAAACCCAGATGTGTGCAATGTCTCTCGGAAAGTTTGTCAGAGCAAACCCTGGGTTATACCCAGTAGCAAAAGCCCTGAGCACTTTCGCGCCAGAGAGCACCCCCAGGATGTTTGCAACCTGAGCATTGATTGCCGGGTCCCCAGCAACCCACTCCTTTGCATACTCGTCCTTCATCCACATGGTTTGCTTCTGCCCATCCACCATCACGTCAATCTCTTGGTGTCCTTTGGGCGTTTGCCTATTGGCTGACAGAGGCTTCCCCTCAATAATCACCTCTTGGCCCTTCGCTGCTGGAATAACGATGGCCGTCAGACCAGAGTCAGAGACTTCCAAAAGAGCCTGATTCGCCTTGTTCCTGGCGATTATCGCTTCTTTCCTCGTCACGATTTCGGCCAGAAGCCTCCGGGAGTCCATCGCAATCAACCCCTCGCTACCACCTTTGAGACGCTTGATACCGGAGTTACTGACAGTGATTTTCTTCCCACCGATGTCGTAGGTCTTCTCCGGGTCGATGTGATCAAGGAATTTCCTCATCGAGTAGTCGGATCGCTTCATCAAAAAAGCAAGGGAATTGCTATCTATCAGTCCTGCTGCGAACAAGTCCTGCAAATGGCTCTCGGTTTCAGCAAAGAAAGCATCGGCCCTCTCGGTTAAGTCCTTGAATTCCTCTGGTTTCTGCTGTTCGAGATCCGCGAGAGTCTTCCTGTGAGCGTCCGAATTGAACCCTCCAGGGTTCTTTAATTCTGGATTCAGGTCGCTCGCAGAGATGATGCTCCTAGACTGGATCATATCATCGAGCGTTTTTGTTTGTCCGACAGTCAATCCACCATAGACCTTGTTGCTGGCAGCCGAGATAATCCTTTCAGCCTTCGCGCCGGCACCTCGGATGGCCTGATGCCTCCAAGCAACTTCCTGCCCTGCTTTCCCAGCATCATCAATAAGTTTCTTCTTGACGTTCCCACTCGTGTCAATCGTGAAACGCTTGATTGATCTTGCGATCGAGGCAGGATTGAGTGCCCCGAGAGACTCCTCGGCCTCCCGGGATTCATCGAATACTTTCTGCACCCCCAGGACCTCCGGATCGTCACCGGTAGTCCTTGTCGGCTCGACATCCCTGACCCGTTCAATCCCAGTCTTCACATCCTTCACAGCAGCAACGAACATCTTTGGCGATGGCAGTCCTGCGAAAGACTGAAGCCCTCCGCTCGTAAGTCCAGTGGGTTTCGCAGCGGAACCCGGTTTATCAATCGGCGTCATGGAGTTTTCAGTCAGACCCACATATTCCGAGAAATCTGAGGACAATGACTTACTCCCACCGGATTTTAGTTCAATTGCGTCATAACCTGCGTCACGAGCAAGCATTCCACCAAGCCCTTCAATCACCTCTTGTTTGTCGAAGTACCTGTCCCACGCTACTTCTGGATATCTATCTTCCGCATATTTGATAACAGCCTTCTTGTTATTCGACTTGACGAATTGCCAGTCTTCAGCGGAGGATAGGTCGCGGAAAGCCCAAACACCAGATCCTGCGCTAATCGCTCCCTGCCGGATAACAACGTCGTCATCCACGGCTTCGTCAAATACTAGGACATTGGCCCCTTCGGTTCTCTTCCAGTAAAACGTATCACCGCCAAGATCTTCAAACGCCGATGGTCTTCCAGCCGGGTTTGTGTATATCCCTTGAGGCTTGCTGAAATCAGCCCGCTCAACGCCTGGCTCCTCTACTCTCTGAAGAATTCCTTCACCCGCTACAATATCTTCTCCAACAGACGGTTTCCTAGACTCATCATCTCCATAAGGCCGAGTTCCGTCAATCTCACTGTCAAGTGGATCTGGCGTGACAGGAGTCCAATCAAGAGGGATTGGCGGCGAACCTTCGACAGGGGTCCACTGAGTCGGGTCAGCCACCAAACCAGGCTCGCTCGGTGGTATATCAGGGGCCGTGGTGGAAGTGTCTATGGCCGGTTCAGTTTGCTCCCCAGGAAGACCTTCAACCCATGGCGATGGCGCCCCGGGAGAAACGTCATCGACCTGATGCTGTATCGGCTTGAGCCCGAGAGCCTCATACGACTTATTCAGGTCTTCGAGCCTTGAGGCAGACTCTGCCGAGAACGGATCTTCAGCGACAGCCCTGGCCGCAGACGCCAGTTGAATCTTCACGGCAGGAGGAATGTCGTCTCGGTTCAGTTCAGCCTCAAGCCCCCGGAGTTGTTCATCCGCCTCGGCATCCGCTTCTGCGGCAAGTTCGCCTGTGAGAGTAACTCTCGTGTCAGGAGATACTTCCTCGCCTGGAATCTTCTCCGGGAAGGTCTTTGAAAGTTTTGTCGTGCCAAAAGAAATTCCACCGCCAACGATACCTCCAGCAGCCGCAGCAGTAAACGCCCCCTCTGTTATGTCTCGATCGGGGTCATATAGTGCTCTCGCAACGACATTGCTACCTACAGTTTGCCCGAGCTCTTGGAGACTTTCCTCGATGGCGCCAGATAGAGCCTCTCGGGTTGCAGGCAACTTAGCGAGTTTCCCTTTCAATATCTTCGATGCCAGCCCACCGGTCCCCTTATCAAGTCGAGAGAAGACAGCCATAACCGGGAGAGATTCAGTGAGACCAAGCCCAGCGTTTGCAATCGTGGATGTGAGTATCTTGCGGTCACTGGCCCCAGCATCTTTTGATTCCCTGAACCCCTGCCCTCCCTGAGCGGCCGCCCCGGTAAGAGCGGCCGCGCCAAATCGCGCCGCCTGGATGCCTTTTGCTCCAGCCCCAGCAACCTTTGCGCCTACGCCCAATGCCCCCCCAGGGATCAGGAATGTCGCAGCACTGCCGAATGCGCTCGGAAGAACATCGCCGAAGAATGATCCCTCCAAATCAGGATTCAATGGAAGGGCTTTCTCGATGCCGCGCTGAATAGAACCACCGATATCAGTAGGAGAGTCAAGGACGAACCGGTTGAAAGCATCAACCGCAGAGCCGACGCCGCTGACTGTCCCCCCGGCGCCACGCAGGAAAGAACTCCCGACGCTTTGGACAACTCCTGGCTGGTCTATCTCATCCTTGAATGAGAACCCTTTGGGAAGAGCGTTTTGGGGTGGCAACTCATCTTTGAATGAGAAACCTTTTGGTAGAGCGTTTTGGGGTGGCATTATTGCACTGGCTCCAATTTTCCGTCACGAACGACGAATTCCTCCCCAGTCTCGTCATTAATCACTATGTCTCCTTCAGCCATTGGTCTGTCTTGCCCTGTTGGTTGTCCGCCAGTGGTCTGATTCAGCATAGAATCGAATACATTCGGCGTTTCCTCTCGCTCCTTAAAAGGAGGAGAAAGCGGAACCCATTCACCGTTTACAACTCCCATCCACCGAACCAGACCGCCACCAACATCTTCGAGTCTTTGATTCGTCGGCTTCTCTGGTTTTTGTGGAACTGGTCCTATCACCCCAAAGTCTTGTATTTCTCCGTCAACTAGCGCACGGGACCTACGTTGCCCCTCTTCTTCTACCTCGAAGAATCTGGATGGAGCAACTTCACGCGGAGGCTGATTTGCTATCGGCGAGAGACTAATTCTGTTATCTGGTGTTATATGCTTCTCGTAAATCTGCCCATTGATAGTCACCGTTCCGATAGGCCGCTTCTGCCTATCAATTGAAGCCTGAAAACTTTGAGCACGGCCAACATTTTCAGGAGAAAGAGCCGAGGCGGTCAGAGGGCTAACTTGAGAGCCACCTGCCAACTGATCCTGAAACTGCTGGAACGCTGCGTTCTGAGCGTTCTGCTGAGTGAACTGACCAAGCCTCTGCCCAAACGAGCCAGGTGGACTGATAGACTGTCCTATTTGAGAAAGGATATTCTGAAATCCAGGATCAGCGAGTGTGCCCCCGAGCCGCTGGACGAATGACTGAGGAGCCGGTTGTTGGAGATCCTCCGGGAACGGAGCCACCGAGCTTCCCGGACGGCCAAATGCTCCTTCGAAAAGTAATCGCTGTTGCTCTTCTGGTGATATTTGCGGAGATCCAGTCACGGGCTGCGAGGCTCTCAGTGGGCCAACTTGCTCATTCTGGACTGCGAAACGATTGGTCGGCTGAGGTGGCTGAACCGCTGGAGAAACAGACTCCTGCCGAGGAACCCCCAAAACACGAGCGGCTTGCGCCCTTCTTGACAATCCTGTGTTTCGCTCCCGAACCTGCTGTTGAGTGAGTTGCCCTGGGAACGATGGACTGGGCGTCGGAGCAACAGACGGCGCAATTACTTGAGGACGAAGAGTCCCTCCCGTCAACTGGTTCTGAGGTGTGAGTCCTGGCCCTTGGCGAACGAAGGGATTCTGCACCATCGGGGCACCAGCACGATTCCTCTGCTGGAATTGCTGGAATCCTTGCGGGGCCCCGGCTTGTTGGACCAGTAAAGCCTGAAGAAGTCTTTGTAGTTCAGTTATAGCCATTATTGTGACCCCGCTATTCCACCGGCAACTGCGCCTACAACAGCCCCGATTACTGTCCCAACAGGCCCCCCAACAGATCCAATCTGAGCACCAGCGACAGCCCCAGATACAGCGCCTCCAGCAACTCCAGCAGTTTTGTTCGGACTTCTGCCTGTCGTGTTTGGTGTGGCCGCACCAGAAATAGCAGCCATCATTCTCCCAGCATAATCGTACATATCCAAGTTGAATGTGGACTCACGATGATCTATCTCAAGGTTGCTCTCTTGCTCAGAAGCATAGCCAGCGATGGCAAGCCTGTTGATTTCTGCTGTGAAATGAGCCGCTTGCATTTGCGTCTGCATTTCTATACTCCAGAATTGCGACTGCTCACTGATGCCGCTCTGGAGTATCCGACCACGAAGACCGCGGTCCTGAAGGTAATTCCTAAGGAAAGAACTGATCCTGGCTGGCGCAAGATTATTGAATGATTGGATTTTCTGTGTGCTTATACTATCTTGATGTGCAACAGACTGCGCTTGCAGCTGTGAGATGTTGGAAAGTTGAAATCGGTACTGCTCAGATATCTGACGACCGATAGCATCTTGCTCATTGGAGAACAATCCTTGATATAGACTGTATTGGGTCGCCACATTCTGGGCGATTTGCTCTACAGCCTGTACGACCAACTGAACCTTCGCTCTCGTTTCAAGTTCCGTCTGAGCAGCATGGCGACGGAGATACTGAGACAGAACTTCCTTATAGGACTCGAGTGTGAGGTTTCCACGGAACTCAGACACACGGTCCTGATGACGATTGATTAAAAGCGCATACCCGTTAAGACTGGCACTCGTCATCATCCCACCAATTTTCCCCATGCCAGCACGGAAGCGAGCCAGATTTCTGTTCAGGTCTGGCCGCTCTCTGACTTCCATAGCAGCGACAGCAGCGTCGAGAGCATCTTCGCCGAGCGCAGCCAGGGCAATCGTCACTGCGTCAGAAGAAAGCGTGGAAAGACTCGCTGTGGCCCTTGTGACTGCACCATCAATAACACCGTCAAGTGCTGAGACCTCAGAGGAACCAAACGCGACCAATCCTTCCTGATCCCTCTTCGCGCCGGCTGCTGACTGAATTGCTGTTGTGTCCAATGCGGCCAAGTTTGTCGTCAATCCCTCTGCAACAATCGGAGCGATGACACTCTGAGCCTCTCCAGGCTCTAGCCTCATCAATGGCGCAAGTATCTCTGTCACCTTCGCAACAACTGTATCCACAATCGCAGTTGGCACAACGTCTGCCGAAATGACCGAATCAACAGCGGCCACTGAGTCAGATAGCGCGTTGTCAACCTGCTCCTGGACGCTGGTCTCGATCGACAGTGGAGAGACCAATTCCGAAGCCTTCGTGTCAGCAGCAGTAGCGTACCCCTCCCACTGAGTAGTAGGGTCAATCGCATCTACGGCATCAGTGAAAACAGTCAGCCTCGAAAGCATCGCCGTGATCTCTGGTGCAGGATCATAAGCAGTCGCGTTCGGGTTGCCAAGATCGATTGAATCCTGGTAAATTATGTAATGGCTGTCATTTGCAGCCCTCTGAGACTCTATATTGCCGACAGGCTCCTCAGCCCAAACAGCAGAAAGTGTTGCAGTCCTCGTCGAGCCATCATAATCAGATATCGTTCGAGTTTGACCGATCCCAAACCCGCCATCTATTTCTATCAGCATGTCGTTGTATGTGTCATCGTCAGGACTCGAAGAATCAGCCAAGATTATTTCAAGGAGTTCGGCTGTCCCACCAGGAGTCTCACAGTACCCTGTGATAATCATTTCCCTATAAGACCGATCAGAAGCCCTGAAAGGATTATTCTCCCTGGCAAAGTTTATGTCGTCAGCGATATTGGAAGGGCTATACCCATCCCAATCAGTATCCTGCTCTGTTATCTGCAACTGTATCATCTCAGGAATCGATATGCCAAGCCCAGTCCAGTCTAGGGTGTCGGCTTGCTCTAATCCTACGAGCAACCGAGACTGCATGGTCTTCATTCCCTTCGGGTAATCAACAGCCCCAGAACTTCCGCCTCCGCTTCCACCCATTTTATCACTCCTTCCCAATCGGCAATGTAAAACAGAACTGCTCTTTGAATCCGTACTTTAAGCACAACTGCCTCACTCGCACATTTTCAGTTTGAAGCCAAATACGAGCACACCCAATACTTTTTGCATAATCAAAGAGTATCGACGCAGCCTCATCTCTATCTTCCGTTGTTGGTTCTGGTGGCTGAATGAGCCCCTCGACGAATACCGAGTCAGGGACACGGAAAAAAGCATAAATGCAGAGACTGTAATCTTTTGTTTCCGCATTACGCAAAATAGAAGTCACAAACACGTAGAGAGGAATCGCTGTTGGTGGGCCGAACCAAACGGCCATATCTCCCTTCAGAATTCTCGCGTGAATCGCATTAAGGTTCGCATCCGAAACCAAGAGTTTCTCACTGTCAGCATCCGGCAGACTCGACAAGATCGCCGTCTTAATCAGAGGCCAATGGAGACCAACCTTTTCAGGTGATAATTTCACAAGAACGCCCATGTCAAGACCCTTCATTTCTGCGTCTTTTCCATCCAGTCGCAGTGATCTTTATATAGTCTATTTTCCCGCCGCTCGATTTTATCCCACGAACAAGAGCCCTTATTTCGATCCCGCTATTCCGAGGATATCCCCAGCCGTCACTATTGACCTTGACCCAATCCGATTGAAACCAGTCGCCATCAGGATTCCGGCGAGCCCTCAAGGATACCTCGATACCCGATAAGCCACTCTGGGCGATCTGAATGGAAGTCGCGGTTGTCTGTCTTCGATGCAAAACGTCAAACGATTCAGTCTCAATCAAGAATTGCGCATCGTCAAGTGTCTCGCTTGAGTAGGTAGGGCCGACAAGGCTACCCCCAACCCTGGCGACCGACGTTGGAAAAGTACTCAGTTCGCAGAGTCCGCTGGATGTTAGAAGGTATCCTTTGACACCATCCGAAATGTAGAACTCATCGAGACCCCGATCGTAAGTCACCAGAACTTCGCCGGCCATATCCTCGAAGAACTCCCGGAACCCCAATCGCTTTGGCCCTGACTGATCTACCAGCCACAAATCTCCATCGACAGATACAAGCAAGTGCTTGTCAAATGTCCCGCCAACTGCGTTCCTCCCGACGACCCCCACCCGCTGCATCGACCCCTCGACAGTAAGCAGGCAAGGCTCAGGGTCCAGGTGACTCTGCATTGCAACAAGACCTTCGGAGCCGTAGACCATCAGGCGATCACCCATGGGGATCATTTTTCTGACGATCCCAACACTTCCTATCTCTACCAAACCGCTATCATTCTGCTCGGCTTGATCTATCCCCGAGGATTCCCCAAACGGCTCCAAGACATTCCCGAGCATTGACGCGGAATACCAGACTGCGTTCTCGCGCCAGAACTGATCCTGAATCGGAACGCCGGCCAACTGAGCTGCTTCTCCCTGAGTCAACCGTGAGTCATCCTCCGAGAATCCACCAAAGACACCTCGCGCTTCAAACTGAACTCCTGCGGTGACCTGCGGCAAGGTCTTGAACATGATCGTGTTTCCCGACTCGATCACAGAACAAGAGCCATTAAGAAAAATATGGTCATGGAAAAAGTCCGCAACCTGCCAACTTTGGCCTGTTGGAAAATCTGTTATCTTCTCTACGATAGAGTCGCCTACAACAGAGTAGATCGTGTTGGTGTCGAGGAGAAATGTCTCAGCAGAGCCTTGGAAATACTGGGGCCAGGGCCACGCACTCGCACCCTCGGGTAGGGGTGGAGCAACAGCGTCATCGACAACTTCCAATCCATCCGAAGTCGGTCGCATGTTCACTAATTGGACAAGCCCAGGCTCATCTCGTCGCTGACGAGACTCCCGTCGAAGCCCAAAACCCAAGTCCTTCCGAAAATCAATCAACATCAGGCAATACCTCTTCAGAAATCGCTTCGATATCTATAATCTCCCCACGCTGGCCAGGTGGACCATCTGCGGCAACGCCATGGAGTTTTTTCCTCTTGAGTCGCATTCTCACTGCATTCTGCACCATGAACTTCCGGTTAGTCCAGTCTCTCTTGAGCCCTTTGTCAGTGATACTCTTGCTCATCGGGCGCTTACTCGGAACGGTAGGGTCTTTCGGTTTCTCTCTCATTCTTGTTTCCTCCATAATTGGCCAGTGGAGTCTGAATCTGACTGATCGCTCTGAATTCTGTCAAGCCATCGGTCAACAGCGCGGCTTGAACGCTGATACATCTTCTCTTCGCCAACTTCATCCGCCCAAAACATCTTCGCTGCGCCCACCAATAGATTCGGATATTTCTCTGTCCAGATAGAGGTATCACTCGCAACAACAAGTTCAGCAGAAGAGAAAGCAGCAAATATCGACACGGTATATGCGATGTCTGCGGGAGGAAGAAAAGCAATCTGTTTTTGAGCCAGGTCCTCTGGATTTCTGTCACCAGTGAACCCCCACCACAATGGAAGACCAGCATCAACCTCATCAAATGGCCCAGGATAAGTCGCTCTCAACGCTTCCAGAATAGCAGGGACAACCTCAGTCTCGCTTCCGATGATCTCAGGGTTTCTGACATGGACATCATAAACTGTCTGCTGATCGCCAATATATATTTCGCTGACCCCAACTGCGAGGGCGTAGTCGATCCTCCGAGCGAGCAATCGAATATCCTTCAATTCAGCATCCAGGTACTCCTGAGCCTTATTGATGTAATAATCAGCCAGAACGCTATTGGCATCAGAGAACTCTTCGTTAGTCAGACTTAGATCGGATGTGGCTTGCCTGAGAAGCGACCGAGCTCTCTTCAATCCAATGAGATTTGCACTTGCACGTGCACCTGTGCTTGATCCGGTCTGTGCCACTTTATTCCTCCACTCGGCCTATACCCATCAGTATAGGCGCTTTGAAAATACCATCAGCAGGTATAGCATAAAGTCGCTGATCTTCTTCTGGGGTTTTATTTACAATTCTATCCAACTCTTCGTAGTCAATTTCCACTTTATTCCTCCTCGATGGTAACGGTCGTGGGATTCGTGAAGTTAAAGCCGCCTTTCTCGCTCCAGAAATAGTAGGTCCCCGGTTTCATCTGGAGAGTGAGTTGTCCCTGATTGTTCGTCTCACCCGAGTACACAAGATGTTCATAGGGGACCGTGGAAGTCGTCACCCATACATCCACATCCGGGATCGGAACACTCGCCGGCGCAGCCGAGGTGACCGTGTAGGTATAGGAAACCAAATTCGAGCCCCAGGTTGTCCCCACCCCTGTGCGAAACCTGTGGCTGATAGTACCCGTAACGCTCTTCACAACGGCCTCAATATATAAAAGGTAGTCTCCGTTGACGGAGAACCCGTTCGTCGTAGAGAGGACGACTGTGGCCTTGTATAGCCCGGTTGTGTTCGCCGCATCCAGGAGCGCCATTGTCCCGGTTGCAAAGACCGTTGTCCCGGTAGCTTCGTAAATTCTGTAAGACGGCCCGGCGTCAGCGTCGGTTGCCAGTCCACTCGTCGATTCATGGATAGTAGCCGAGAAGGTGACTGAACCATCCAGGGAATAGTCGCCGAGGTCCGCGCAAAACCCGCTCGAAGCAAACAGCGTGAATATGATTAATATTTTTAGAGTTTTCATCGTACTATCAATCCTTTCGTCCGACCATGATGGATCGGGCCTTCAAATAGCAAGTTATGGTAAATCGTCGGCGTTGCCGTAGGTGTTTGCGTAGGCGTAGGCGTTGGTGCGCAAGTCGGGACATCCAGGTCGGTTATCGTCAGAATTCCCCAGACATACAAGTCAATCGGAGCGATCTCGACTTCGAGTTGAAAGCAGCCCAGCGAACTGTCTATTTGCGCCTCGGCAGAGAGTTCCAATTGGTCAACAAAATCTCCATCTGTTGGCAAATCAGCCACGGGGCAATCGTTACACCCAGTCTCGTCTCCAATCGCTGCCCCAGCAAAAATGTTTGTCACCTCGGGAGAGTTTATTTCGACATCCACTCGGTAGGTGTGTCCAGGGATCGCCGGGAAAGTGCATCCAATCCTCGCCGGTTGAAAACCGCTCAGAGACCCATAGAATCCGCCGTCTCCAAGAGATACCTCATCGTTATAGAACCCACTTGTTGCGGATGAAGTCAAGTCGAATGGCAAAGTTCTGTCCGCGCATCCCAGCGCAGTCGGCGTAGCGACCTGGGTACAGGTCGGCGTTGGCGTATCTGTCGGTGTGAAAGTGGCGGTCGGTGTTGCCGGCGTAATTGTAGGCGTAGCCGTATCTGTCGGTGTGAAAGTGGCGGTCGGTGTTGCCGGCGTAATTGTAGGCGTAGCCGTATCTGTCGGCGTGTCTGTCGGCGTGTCTGTCGGCGTATCTGTCGGCGTGTCTGTCGGCGTGTCTGTCGGCGTGTCTGTCGGCGTGTCTGTCGGCGTGTCTGTCGGCGTGTCTGTCGGCGTGTCTGTCGGCGTGTCTGTCGGCGTGTCTGTCGGCGTAGCAGTCTCTCCAGTCGTTTCGATTGAAGCCCCGAAAAGCTGCGACCACGGACCAGAGGGGATTTGTGCCGGATTGCAAGGAACCCAGTCAAAGTTTGCCTCTGCGTACCAAACGAATATTTCATAAACTTCCTCGGAGACGATGAATGGGCCAGTCTTGATAGTTTGCGGAGGCTCATCAGTGTTGCATCCACCGGAATCGAAAAACACAACATTCTCCAGAATGTACCAGCCGGATTGAAACCCATGGGTCCATGCAGTGAGTTCGTACTTCACATAATACTGCTGCCCGATATGAACCTCGGTTATTGCATCGGTACAATCGGCGTCCGAGTAGAACCCCGCCGTATTCCCATACGCCACACCGGGTAGCAACAGCATCAGAAAGAAAAGCTTCTTTTTCACTTTCTCATCCTTCGGGAGGAAGTCCGGAGCATCGAGCCCCGGACCTCCCCAGTTCTTACGACATCAGGTTGTCTTCACCCAAACCTGAAAGTAACGCGAAGTGATTCGGGAACCTGTATACCCAAGAGTATTCAGTCAAGATCACTTCGATTACCCCATCGGCCCATCCCGCATTTGCGCCGATCTTGTCTTTCAGTTCCTCGGCAGTCTTGATGTGGTGCGTATCGCGGCCAGTCTTCGTTGCCATTGAAATATTCGCCGGATCGAAGATGAACGCTTGCCGAGCACGAGTCGCATCTCTCTGCCACAGCGGATGGACAAAGAAAGAAAGTTCCAGTCCAGGAAGAGCCATGATGGTGACCACTGTCCCGAACTTGGTCTCTTTGCCAGTCACGCCATACTGAGAGTTGTTCTCGACCAACTGCTGAAGTGCTCGCATGACCAAATATCCACAAACACACATGTACTGGCCCTGGAACCTGCCAATCTCAGTTAGATGACCAAGCAGCCAATCGAGACCGCCATTCGCCCAAGTACGGCCAGTCGCTCCGTAACTCGTGCTATACTTGTAGTCATCACGAATACCACCGTATTCCTTCGTGGCAGAAATATATCCGCCAGGACTCCACATATCTTCGCCATTCGCTCCACGAGAGGTGTTATCGCGGACTCCGTAAAGCGCAGACATTTCGAGCTCCTGCCCATGCAGAAGAAACGCTCGATCTCTTGCTCGCTCCAAAGCCGATCCCGTTCGCATCTCCTGTGACTGAGCCGAACCAGAGACCTTGACAGGAGTGATACTGATCCCGGTATAGTTCGCGTACAGCGTCGGGTTGTAAAGAGTCCCATCGGGGACCCCACCAAACTCTGGGCTTCGGTTTCCAATGACACTGATCTTGTCAGCACTGAGGATGCTGTACCCCTCTGGAGCACCACCAGCGTTGTAGGGTGCGACTTGCTTCAGACGGATGCCAAGAATCCCAAATGTGCCAGCATCAGTCTTGTCGAAGACAAAGCCAACCACATCTGTTCTCTCCTGGCCCTCCACGAAGAGCAAGACTTCATGATTCTCTCGGAACTCATGGAATTGATCCATGTCGGTAATCTTGACATAGATTGGGGTTCCAACGGCATCCGCAGCGGCTGTATAAGGCGTACCCAGACCCTTATCATCGTAGAGAGAATTGACATCAGCAGTCTGGAATGGATGCCCCTCATCCCACCATTTGATTTCCCTTGAGGCCGTGACGATATTCCCTCCCTCCTTCATTATTCCGAGAAGAGGGAAAGTCCCTGCTGGGACTTCCACTCCAATCGACTGAAGGTATTTGGGCGCCTCTTCCTCAAGCCCAACAGTATTGACGAAGCGGACTCCGCCAGCGACCGTGTTTACACTAAGTGGCGGCATATTTCTAACTCCTTCATTTCAATCGACTGCATTGCATAGATCCTCAAAGCGGTGTCCGTTCGCTTCTTTTAAGTGATGTCAGTCCATCCATACCGCCAGCCAAAACCATCACAGAAGAACAATCGATTATCCAAAGCAGTATCGAGATCCGTGAGATCACTCCAACCCTCAGAGTCATCAGTATCGGCAATCGTTAATGTATTGCCTGCTGTGACGACCGTGATCGACAACCAAACGCCGGCCATCTCTCCGGGGCTGGGAAGTTGGTATGTCATAGTTCCAGCCGACATGTCGATGCGAACGACACGATCAGAGACCAATCCAAGCACAACACTCCCCGCAGCCACAGCAACGAGATTCCTAACATCAGGCGCTTTTGGTAGCCTGACAGTACCTGGTTCATAACTCATGATATCACCACCTTTCAATTAAATTTTGTTTCAAGTTTGCTTTCCAAAAACCGGATGCTCTCTTTCGCCAAGCCCCGCCTGCTGCTTGGGAGCCTGAGCAAATTTCGGCGGATTCGCTACAGGGGCTGCTACCTGTGGCTGTGGGACCACTGGCACTGTCCCTGGAGGCCGAACCTTACGCCGCATATACTGAGCAACCATCGCTAACCGTTGGTTCTGAGGAATGTGAGCAAGCTGCTGGTCAGCATGAGCCATCGTCGCCTCCGTCTCGGCCTGATGTTCAGGAGTAAACAGGTCAGCGTTGCTTGCTCTGAAATCCGCAATCTGTCCCTGCGACTGAACCTGCTGAACAACCTGTCGAGAAACCATGTCCGCCACCATCTGCGGCATCACCTGCATCAGCTGGGATACCTGGTCCCCAACCTGCTGTGTGATGGCACTCCCAATAGATGACTGAACTCCGGCTGCATCGCCAGCAGCGAACGCTTCAGCGAATTGAGGCGATATCTGCGGCTGTGGTTGCTGCTGGGGCTGCTGCACAGGGACAGGCTGCTGCTGCATAGGCTGCGGAAATTGCTGCTGCGGCACGAGGGGCGGCTGCTGGACCTGCTGCTGTGGCTGTTGGGCATACTGCTGCGGCATTTGCTGCATTGGGTTAAACAGTTGGTCCTGCAAGGCCAATGCCGCTTGATTCGCCTCGTGAACATCCTTTGGCACCTGAACGAATTCCTGTGCCGGGGGTGCCTCTGCCGGGGGAGTCTCCGGTACTACAGGTGTCGCTACTGGCGGAGTCTCCGGTACTACAGGTGTCGCTACTGGCGGAGTCTCCGGCACTACAGGTACCGCTACTGCCTGAATCACTTTGTCAACCATTTCATTTCTCCTGTCCTTTTGATTTGTTCTGCATCTCTCTCCTGAGAGAATCTTCTTTTGTTTTTCGGTCCACCTTTAACTCATCGAGTATTTCTTCCTCGAAGTTAAGAAAATCAAGCATTGCGATAGCGTGTTTTTTTATCCCTTCGCAAACCAGATTATCTCTTGTTCGAAGTAGCAGAGCAACGTCGCCTTCATATAAATCTTTGCATCGCTCTCGAACTTCAGCCCAGCACTCTGAAGAGAAGAACTCTTTCCAGGGCAGATCAAGATTCGTCCCGTCTACCGTAATGCCATCGATGCGATCTGTTTCAATCTTTCCCTCATCGCTCTTATGTAGGCTCTCAAATATTTTATCAAACATTGGGCACCAAGTTTCCTCTCTGCACTTGATCTAAGACATTCTCATCTTGCTGAATGTTTGCCCGACGACGAAACGAATCTATCCCAGTAAGACCAATCTGTTTAGCGATGTATCGGTTCAGCCGAGGCATATCCATCTCTTGCATGGACTCCTCATCTTGAAGCAGATTCTGCTGATATTGTAGAAGTGCATTCGGGTCCGTCATCCCGGGGTCTTGATCCTTCAGTTGCAGATCGGTATTGATGTTCAAGTCCTCCGGTGAAACGAACAATCTGCCATTCGTGAGGCCAGGATCAATCCCATAGTCCTCATAAAGTGCTTCAGCGAACTCTCCAGTCAAGTCAACGCTCGTTGTCTTGGTTTGGAACTGCCGAGTATTGCTTGCCATCTGCATCCCTATGGGCCTGAAGAACCCGACATCGACCATGTGAATTTTGCTGCCAGCACGAATATCAGCGTTTCCCTCGATCGCTTGTAATTCTGTGGCTGTCATCGACTGACTTCTTGCCTCATGGAACCCCGCGGTTGCATCAGACGCCCCAACCGACTTCTGCATCAACTCCATCGAAAGACTCATCGCCCTGAGATTGTCTTGTGAGGCGTCCGTTGTCGGCAACTGCATGATCGCGTCCTTGATACTAAGCCCGAAAGATTCAGCGCGTCGCGACATGAACATGATCGATCCGTAGGGGGTGCGCCTGAGACTCCTGAGATTCATCAGTTTCGGGTTGACAACCCATATCTGGTGGATCGCTTGAAGAATTGCCGACTTCTTCGTGTTGTAGAATAGATCCGCAGCGTTCTGAAGGCCAAGAGTCCTTTCAAGTTTTGACACAGGATGGGGAGTCCTTTCCCCAACCTCACTAACAGCCACAGAAATAGGGAAGTCGCCATGATCCAGGTCCATTTTTTCAGCAGATAGGATCACTCGATTAGAAGCAACGACGAACTGCCACTTCTCCGGATATTCGCTATCCCCGAGGTCATAGTCCTTCGGAATTATTTTCGAGTAGACCCAGAACACATCAACAGGCTTCGAGCCATCCTTCCCATACGAAGCCGCTGTAGAATCCGATTGGACATCATCGACAAGGGTATAGTCTTTGCACGTCAGATCTATACTGCCAAGTTCCTTGAGATATCTAACATTGAAAAGATTGCCCGCTTTGTCCTGCGACAGAAGATTCGGCAGGTTAGTCCTCGTCCACCAACCATTATTCTGCCCATCTTGACATCGTTCTGGGGGGACATGAACATCCCCTCTCCACAATTCAGGCGCTATGGATTCAAGTCGGTTTCCCTCGAATACGATCCCATGCCTTGTCTCTCTTTTCATAAACCCTTTTGAAACTTTATCACCGAATCGATCCGTAGAGAACTGTTCAACCATCACGCGCTCTCGACCCATCTCTTGGTCCCAACGAACATGGGCAGGGCCAATTCCGTATGACAATTGATCCTTGAAGCAAGTGTAAAAATCAAGAGCGTTCTGGTAATGAAGGTTCTGCGCCTCGATCACCTTGGTCATCAATATCGCTCCGGTCACATCCTCTGGCCCAACAGGGCTATAACGGAAATAGGGAGTCTGAAGAAACCTGTCTGTATATTGGGCGCTAAGTGTTTCCAGCGCCATATAGGATAACGGGATGACAATCTTTTCTGGGATCGAGTCGTAGTCACTATCCGCCTTCGCAACAGCTTGGGCCTCGGGGGTCACATAGGACTGAAGAACGCGCTTCAACTCTCTCCACTTTGGGAATCGAGGCTGAATTTTCGACAGGCTCTCATTGCAATGCGTCCTTATGCGCTCAACCAATTTCTTGCTCAATTCACTGTCTGGACGAAGATTCAATCCACCAGGATACTTGTAGCCAAGGTCTTTACTCAAGACGTGCTCGTTTTGAGGTGCTGTCATTTTGTTATCCCCATCGGTTCGAGAATTGAGATAATCCTTAGAAGTGCGTAGGATATTCCGACAATAGAGGCAAGAGCACCAATCAGAACAGGAATTCTCACCCACTTATTGCGTTCCATGCGCAACAGAATATCTTCGACGAGTTTCACGCGCTGTTTTATCCCTCCATCTGTCTCATAGAGGGTCTTTTTTTGATCTTCGATTTCCTTACCCTGATGACCAACCCTCTCTGTTAGAGTTGAAAGTTTAGAGCATGGAGGTTCATGTGCTGTGGCCATTGCATCACCTTCCTATTGTCACCGCAGAAATATCATCTGTAGCACTAAGAATTTCACTATACACTCTCAGTGGAAATGTAGCTCCAGTTGCTGCTGTCGGATCACTAGCAAGAATAAGAGCAAGGTCATTAGGCTCTAGTCGCCTAACATAACGAGCACGGCGTTCTTTCCTCGCTTCTATCAATAAACGCTGGACAACAATTTTAGTTGCTCTTCCAGTAATACTATCAATCTCAGCATCACTAACCAACAGCCATGCAATATTACCACTATCACTCTGCATGAAGGCTTGAAGTTCAACCGCCTTACGCTCTTTAGTCACAGCTGCTACAAGCAATAGGCAAGAAGATAATAGTAATACCAAATAAACATGTTTCATCTTTTTCTCCCTACGGTGGTTGCACCTCTGTAATTACCCCATCTTTTATTACAAGTGTGGCTCCAACTTGAATAACATAATTTGTGGTTATGCCCTGACTGCCATCACTTGAATAATAAGAACCATTACCTGCTTCAAGGGAGATATCACCGTTTACATCAAGAACCTTAGCAGGAGCAGTCGTTCCTATACCAACATTGCCTCCATCTTTTTGTAAAGTAACATCGCCATCCTCTGACCATATCTCAACATCACCTCTCCGGGCAGCTGTGGAGAAAGTGCTTCCCATTTTTTGCATAATGCCCTTAAAAGTTCCATTCTCAGAGAGTTTAAGGCCAACATAGGAATCTGCTGCTGGGTGGTTAAGTTCCAAATAAATACCATCCCCTTGTATTTCTACCTCTTCTCCCGGTACGTTAGTTCCGACACCAAGTCTATTAACTACATAAGCATTACCATCATCTAGCCATCGAAAGACCGGCGCGCCACCGTCAGTATTAAGAACACCTCCGTCGCCGTCAACGGCCTGAATGATTGCCATCACTGCACTAGCCGCTGTCACTTGGTATGAAAACACTACGTTTCCACCGTCCAGGACGGTGATAGATGTCAAACCGTCTTTGTCTTGTATAAGGATACCGGTCGCATCCACGGCCTTAATTGCTTCAATCGTTGCCGTCTGGCCGGTCTGCATAGTAATCCCACCATCCAGCAAAAGATCACCAGCAATGTCAAGACTCTCCGACAAATAAAAAATGCCAACAGGGGCATTATCCCAGGCAAACCATTCATTCCCTTGATCGAAATATAAAAAGTCATCGTCATCATTTGCGCCATTGCCTATAGATAAATTATTCGCGATATCCACATCTCCATCCTTTGTAATCTTCAATCTCTCAGTATCATTGGTCCATAAAGACAAGCTACCATATTGTCTGTTAATAAATGCAATATCATTATTACTGTTGGATGTTGAACCAAGATACCAAAGTTGTGTGTTTCCGGTATAAGAGTTATGCCCTGTAATTACTGAATTAGCAAATTCAGAATTGTCAGCTGTTGTCACATGCAGGAGGCCACTCGGAAAACCCCCAACAGTTCCAGGGTAAAGTCCTTTAACTTCTAACGGAGCGTTTGGAGGAGCTGTTCCAATGCCAACACTCTTCGGAAAATAAACATTTTCATCATCACGTGCATGAATAACAAGCATGCCACCAGCAGTATACAGACCAATCCCATCGCCATCCTTTGCCCAAATATCTTCAATGGTTGCCTTCTGCCCAGAAGCCATAGTTAAATTTTCTTCAAGGTCTAAACTGAACATATCAAGGGCGCCACCCTCCCAAGTATAACCAGAAATTCCAATACCTAAGCCATCAATATCCACAGCACCCATTGTTATAGTTGCAGGTGTTAAATCTCCATCTATATCCACATCCTGCTCAAAGGTCTGCGCGCCTGTGAAGTTCAAAGACCCATCAAGCCGAGCAAGGAGAATATGAGCGAGACTCGCAGCTACGCCAGCGAGCAGATCATGATCTCCAGCAGGGGCACCTCCACTTAATGGAGATGTCCTCCAATCTACGTAACTTCCACCGCTAGTTGTTTGCACTACTTTTGCATTTACACTATTTGCATAACCAAGGTTAGTTTGGAAAATGACCGTTGCAATAGATTTCATCTCCTCACTAGGGAGCGCTCCCAATACTAATGCTAGCATTTCAACCCCAGCTCCGTCCCTAGCAGTATTTGCAGTTAGATACTCATTCTGGCCAACTATAGCAATAGGATTAAGATCATAAGCATTAGTTCCGAAAATATGCATAAGGACGAACTTATTACTTGCTACTTCAGTCAATGTTCCATTATTACACCAAGCAAGCCTAGTAGCATCAGTTCCATCAAACGTAATGCACTTGAAGCCGGTCTGTGTAGTCCATCGCCAATCAGCACCATCTCGATAATATACATTTATCTCCTGCGTAGCCGCAATAACATTAGTAAAAAACGCAAGATCCTCATCATAAAGCTCACCAGCATCAATACTAAATTGAGCATCTTCATCATCTGCGCCGTTGCTTATCACGAAGTCACCAAGGCCAAGACCACTAACAAATAACATGCGAAAAGCTTCATGGAGAATTCGATGGGTTCTCGGTGCCGTTATCATTCCATGCCTCTCATCCTCAAGTATACCGAGATTATTATCAGCATCGTAATAGATGGAGCTTACCCAGCACTGATTATCTATAAGGTCTTCAATAGCCACATGGCTAGGACTATTCACAGCAGTCAGCACATCAGCATTAGTAAAGTAGATTATCCAGTAACCTTCAGTATCAGTAAGTGTAACAGTGGCACTTCCAACTTGTGTGCGGCTAGTTCCTTCAACAAAATAGTCAAAGGAGGCACCAGTCGGCGCTACTGTAAAAACTCTAGTTCCGTTATCGAAAGCAAGTGTTGAGTCAGCTCTATCGACGAAGCCATTCTGGCCCCAATGGCTCCGCAGTGTATATTGAGTATGGTCATCATCCTCACGGCCATCTGTGTCACCGTGGTCAATGCCGCTTGTGCTTCCCTCTACACGAAGCGTATCAGTGGCGCCAATAACAGTCAGGCCATAAGGATGCTCTACTCGCCCAACAGCATTATAGATAGCACCAGTCGGCGTAGGAATAGGGGTGAACGTCGGCAGTGGCGTATGCGTCGGCGTATCAGTAGGGGTATCCGTAGGCGTCGGTGTGCTTGTCGGGGTATCCGTTGGCGTATGCGTTGGAGTGTCGGTGGGCGTGTCCGTGGGCTGCGAGTTCGCACACACGGACAGGAGCGCAAGAGCAACACAAAACAGTGGAATTGAGAACCTCATCAACTTACTCCTAACCTCTTCTATCGATCTGAGGACTGAATGAAAACTGTATCTTCCCGACCCCTCGACCTGTTCCTATCAAGTTGAAGTGTTGCCTTGAACCAGCCGCATTCGCTGACCCATGCCAAGCGATCTTCCCATCAGTCCCAACATGCAATGCTGAGAATGGATAGTCTGTTGTCCCCACCCCAGAAAGATGCGGGCCGACCCACATCTTGCCGGTCTCATTCTCCGACAGCCCGGTCTTTGGAAAACCTGCGCATGGGAGCCTCCCGGGGTCCGTCGCCAGTGCCTTCTGAACCACAAGGCCCGAAGCGCTATCTCCCACCACGTGTAGGCAGTCATCAATCGCGATCGCTTCATTAGCGATGATCTCGATCTCATTTCCGACGAGCAAAGAAGTCTGGATGTCGAGATACTCGAGATTGACTGCATCCGGGTTTTGCGCCGGGGGTTGAGGCAGTTCGATTTTCTCATGCGACATAGAGAGGGTTTGCGCCCCAACCTCATCAACAACGAGTATCGCAGTTTGAAAGATACCATAAAGCAAATCTCCCGGTTCAGCGTTCGGCTTAATCAGCTTCGTGTCATCGACCTCGTATGGACCTTGGCCCCAAAAGTAAACGAGATATTTCATGCCGCATATCCCACCAATCCAGCGTCAGACCACAACTTGTCTGGATCGTCGTCGTTTTCCCAAAGCCGACCAATATACTCATCATCTTCTTCCTGAATATCCTGCTTTGTTATTTCCCTTTTTACCGCCTCAAACACAATTCCGAACTGATTCATCATCCTCGGAATATAGGCCACACAATCACCGACATCTCTCCTCGCAGTGTGTCCGTATGGAAGAATCTGGAGAGAGAATCGTTCAATTATGTCAGGATGAATCTTGACTTGCTTGTAAAGGAAATAAGGAACAGCCTGCTTGAATCTTTCCATCTTGCTATCCATCCCAGCCTCAAAAAGGAATGTTTCATAGAATAGATTGTGCTCCAACTGGTATGTGGTTATTGCCATCTCAAGCCAGTCTGAAAGCCCTGTCTTCTCCAAACAGACTACACATGCGCCAATATCTCCGGCAGCATGGAAAACATTCTCAAGGTACTCGTTTGGAGCAAATTTTTCGTCAATCATCCGACGAATAAAGATGATCTTCTGTTTCGGGTCCACCGTCACGCCAAGAGCCGCTCCATGAGCAGAACTCATTTTCTTTGTCTTGGCTGGATCCCCAATGACAAAACTGAAAGTCCCTTGAAGATTGTCAAGTTGCTTCTCCGATTCAGTGTAAGGAATGATATCCTGCTGACGCACAACCCGCTCTTCCGGGGGAGGCATCGGTTCAGCCAAGACCTCTCGGTAGAACGTGGATATCTCTCCAACCATGCGGAGGTTGTCTCTTTTAACTCGGAGTTTCTTTATTGGGTGATGATCTTCCCAATAACTTTCCTTGAGCGACTCATCACAGATCGGAATGTGGAGAGAGACCCAACCCTTCATCTTGGCTAAAGTCCGGATCAATGAGTCGCAATGGACGGCGTTTCCTATGACGATAAGCCTTGCGTCCTGAGCTAATGCTGGTTCGAATTCACCAGTAAACCACTTCAGGTCTTTCTTTCTTTGATCTTCATTCATGCACCTCTCAGCATCCTGCGCATCGTCAAGGATAACAAAGTCTGGGCGCGTCCCGCTCAAATCCTCAGTCTGCATACTTCGGATCTGCTGACCCATCCCGAGAGTTCGCATGAATATCCCGGTATTTGTCATCCATGCACCACGTGCCCACCTATCAGACTTGAGGTCACCGAACCTTTTCTTGATCCTCTTGCTTGTTTCAAGATAATGCTGAATCTGCCGACTGTATGGCAATGCGATCTTATCTGTCTCACTCGCATAGACAGGGAACTTGAACTTCCCATAAGTGATTCCCTGGAGGATCATGGCCTTCATAAAGGAACTCTTCCCAATATCCCTCGAGGTCTCGATCACAATCCTCTTGATACTGGGATCGTCAAGAATCGGGAAAAGTTTCAGGATATGAAGTCTGATGCTGAAAGGCAGAGGGAAGGTCTCCGGCATAAAGGTTTTGCAATATGCAGCGATGGAATTTTTGCAAAGATCATCTATCGCAGTCCAATCAGTCATCAAAAGTAGTCCTGCCACTCACAGTCACAACGCCTGACGCCGGGCGAGTTGTGAGGGATTTATTGGTAATCGTGATAACAATATTTGTCAGGCTCTCGTCAACCTCAGTTTTACTCGGAGAGATTCGGTCAGCCAGAATCTGAGTGGTAGAAACGATCTGGTGTACGCGATAATGCCCGTCATGTTGAGTAAAGCCAGACAGATAGAAACTTGATCCTGCTCCCAAGGTATCTGCGGCCGTGAAAAGATCATCATCACCGTCATTCACAGAACCACTGAAGCATGGGACAGTGGAGACGATCTTCATGTGCCCCGAGCCGTTGTTTGCTGTTATAGTCAGTTCGCCGTACACGTGGATTTCCTTCACCGACACATTGTCGATTACCCCAGTGAACCCGGTTCCATCAATCTCGAACTTAGCAGTCGCTGGGGCTAAATCGGCATGGGTAGTCAACACTTCCCGGAAGGTCCCGGTTGTAGAGCGGGATGTCCCCACAACTTCGTTATCAGGAGTGTCTGTGATTGTCGCAGCGACCGAGCCTGCGCTTACGGTGGCAATAGTGAATATAACCTCATATTTCCTTGCAGGGAGAAGAGTTGCGATATCTTGATCGAGACTGGAACCTGTGGCGTTCGAAGCAGTAGCGACACCACCGGCAGTAGACCAATCTGAAAGAGCTCCGCCGTCTTCGGTCCAACCAGAATCCACGGCAAAGGACCCGTTTACAACCCTCTCGGTGATCCCCGGCTGCCAGGCCTCCGCAGCCGCTCGAATCTGGACAGGGATGCCAGCAGAGAGAAAGTCGGCATTCTGCTCAGAAGCCACATCGACATCTGAGACCAGAACACGGTCGAAAGTAAGCACGGTATCAGTGGCAGTAACTACCCGATAATAAACAGCATCGTTGGCATCGTCATAAGGAGAATCATCCCAATCGAACCGAACCAACTCGAAAGGACGAAAAACAGAGAGCCCGCCCAATGGGCATGTAACTGTCATCTCTGAGGCATCAATGCTGATATCCTTGTCCGCCAGCGTTATCCCCTCAACCAGAAGCATCGGAACCGCCTCGATGTCATGCACAGCCTGGTCAACAGCGAAGGTGTTCGTCTGGTATTCGTGCATGAATAATTTCAGAACCCCATCAGGCCCGGCGTAGTTGTCCAAGATATCATCCAGGAGAAACGTCTCGTAGAGTTCCCCGAGGGCTACAGCGACCGAGAAAAGAAAGTCGGATCCATAGTGTTTCACTCCACCATTGGCACTCGATAGTGCCTGTAGTAATGTCCCCGATCTCACAGCGGGACGCATGTTCATTTCCATGATATGAGTATAGAGACTCAGATTCAACCCTGAAGCGGCAAGAAGCTGAACGGTCTCATCGAACATGGAACTCTGATTCATCGTGAAGTTTTTGGTTTCGGTCATTTGACTTCCCCTTTTTTTTTATTTACCCGCTCGGCAATCTCAAGCATCACACTCTTGCCGGCGCCTCCGCTCGCCACTCGTATGGAATGCTTGATTGACGGATCTCCTGAATCCTCGATCGCGTCAATCATTATCTCAATGGCCTTTGCGCGGCGCCCTGCTTGGAGGCTTTTGACAATCGCTATGAGAGTCGCAACAGCCCCCGAGATGAAGTACAGAACGCTCATTGAAAACTCAAGGTACTCGTTTAGATTTTCCACGGGGTACCTCCTCGATCTGCTTCTTCAGCAAGTCAACAGTAGTATCCAGCAGACCGACCTTGCCCACAAGGGCAGAGTTCTGCTCGGCGAAAGCATTCCTGTCTGCTTCCAGTTTGCTGATTCTTTCGCCCAATTGAAAGATATCCGTATTCAGGCCTTTTATATTGCTCGACATATCTCACCATCCTTTATTTTGGGAATAGAAATTTTTCCAGTGCTTCGATTTTCCCACGATGCTCGGAAATTCTCCTGTCGAATTCCTCGTTGACTTCCTCCATCGCGGTGATGACTTCGTGGGGCACGGCCAGCCCAGGTTGCAAGATGTTTCCGACCTTAGCGAAAATCGCGTCAATGTACCGATCCAGAGGAATATTCCTGGTAAGGGCGAATACCACCGCCTCTTTGATAAAAAGTCCCCACGTCATTGGCTTGGACCTCCATATTTGGCTTCAATCGTATCGACTATTCCTTCTGACATACCAGTGAGCCGGGCCTTCAAGCGAAGCAATTCCATCTTCGATCGAGGCTTGATATCGGACGCCTGATCGAGCAGCCCATTCGCCTTGCCGAGTAGATCACTCACGCGACTATCGGGTCGGGTAATGCCAACCAGAAAATTCTTGGCGTAAAGTTCCCCATCGTAGTAGCCGGCAAGGTAAGACTCATTCGCCCCCAGGCGAACATCCGCAGCGGTTTGCGGCAACGTGGCACAACCAACCGCCAGCATGACAGCCACAAAAAGTAGCGGGAGAGGGATTTGAACCCCCGACCTTCGGATTATGAGACCGACGAGCTGCCCACTGCTCCATCCCGCAACTGACATAACATCCCCCTTAATTCGACGTGACAGCCGCCGTCGCGCTCGAAACCTGCGCGTTTTCGTCTACAACCTCAAACTTCACAGTGTAACTATCCGCACTGTAGACATGGGTCGCCGACTGGATCGTTGTCGCACTGCTCAAACTCCCGGTGGCACCAAGAGCCGGGAACTCGAAATACCAATTGAACGTCGCCAGGTCGCCATCTACCCCGGTCGCGGAACCAACAAAGGCCATCGTCAAGGGCGCGTCTCCAGTCGCCGGCGATGGATCAGAGGCCAGGGCCACCACAGGCAAGGCATAAGTCGGCGTCGGCGTCAGAGTTGGTGTCGAGGTCGGCGTATCTGTCGGCGTGTAGGTCGATACGGCGATTGCGACTGTTGCGCTTGTACTCGCACCGGCGCTATCAAGCACAGTGAGATCGGCCACATAGTCGCCGGGCACCGTGTAGGTGAAATCCTCCGAATAAGCCAGAATCGCATCGTAGTAATTGTACTGGTGGATCAACACTCCACTCGCCGAGTAGAGAGCGTAGTTCGCGACAAAGCCATCAGTATCTGTTGCTCCCAAGATAAATGTCACAGCGAGAGGCGCGAGACCATCGTTTGTCGATGCCGCGATTGCCGCAGAAGCGGCTACGTTTGTCGCAGTCGCTGTCGCAGTCGCTGTCGGAGTGCTGGTCGGGGTAGCTGTGGGTACGGTTGTAGGTGTCTGCGCTGGACCGACTAGACTCCAAGTGTCTACGTCCGCGAGTAAGGGAAGAGCAACTCGAGGAGTCAGGTAATCTTGCCTACCTGTGTAAAATGTTAAAATTCCTCGATCGTCCAGAATGTCTATATTTGGAGTGCCATTATATCGAACATAGAGCCTATCGTCGGCCCTGGTTATACCAAGGAGAGCCGTCGCGCTTGTCAGATCAATGTAGGGGCCGGTTGCGGCCAGGATATAGGTGGAGAAGTCAAACACGCGAGTCAGGCCATCAAGTGTATGGGGGCCACTTGCCGACCAAAGAAGAGCCGTACTGATAGACCCTGTGGCATCAACAGCATCGTAAATCGCAATACTGGACGTTGCTCCAGTCGGTCTCAAATGGACTTCAGAGATGAGTAGCGGAGCCGAATTCAGATTCCCATCAGATGAGACTGGAATGAATTGGATAGGAGCCTGGGCGAAAGAGAGTGAGACCATGAAGAAGATTGAGATCAAAAATAGAAAGGTTCGTTTCATTTCCGTGCCCCCTGAAGGCGAAGCCTGCTCCGGGGCCCTGCTCGAAGGTAATACCCACGAGCAGGGCTGGACACGGAGAAGACTAACACAACACAACCGTTGACACCCGAACTTATGGGCGCCTTACACAAAGGGGGATACCCCGAAAAATGGCTAGAGTCAATAAAATTAAGGGAAAAAGCACATATAAGGGTTTGGTGGGTACATAAACACTGGATATAGGATTGCTACTTATTAATTTCGAGGCATTGAGAAGATATAACGTTAAAATGAGCCAAAGTAGTGTGGAACACTGGGAACCCCATCTCGACTGTTTTGAATTTATGCCCGCACTTCTTGCAAGAGCGCAACCGGACTACGCATTCTGATTTTCTATTTGTTTCCAAAACAATCGACTTAGAAAACCCACATTTCTCACATTTCATTCGTCTTCTCCTCTTCTAGGTCATCAAAAATGATTAGCTCCGGCCGGCTATCGTTGAATTTACTGGACCGAATGGCAGCAGAAGATCCGAAGGAACGGGTGGCGCGACGACGCATGCGCTCCCAAAGCAAATACTGGGAACGGATCGCAGACACGACAAAAGCCTCATGGTGACAGCCAGACCAACACGCAAAAACGCTGTGATCCGCGTTTGGTAAGGGAATATCTCCACGGCGACAAAAAGACCATGGCTCAATCACAGCCCAGTTTGAAATATTGGTGGCCCACTTCTTCTGGATCCGCCGCCTCTTGCTCCTGGGGAAGCGGACCTGACGAATCACATAATGTGTATCAGGGGAAATCTTCTCAAACCAAAAGCGCGGTGGTGGTGGGGCCCAGGATGGGAAAAGGGAATAAACCCCTGCCACAGCCCCGACTGCGGCGCCAATGACGGGAGAGTAGGGAATAATTTGGCTAAATAGGAAGGGAGGTCTTAAATGTTGCGGATAATCACGCAGGAGAATTCTCATCACTCGTCATCCTTCACCGGAAATCGCTTGTCGAACTCCGCGAGTACTTCGTCGGCATACTTGGCTCCGTTCTCGGCGCCCATCAAACCCCGAGAATCCTCCAGAGCCTTCACCCACAACTGCTGCCGATAAACATTGTGTAATTGATTGTTGCTTGGGCTAATACTTTTCATGTATCCGCTGTGCATTTTCACACCTCTCCTCTCCCGCCTAGCCGAAATATCCGCCACAGGTCGAACGTATGGATTGAAACGGCGGCCGCGACGCACTCCACCGCCCTCATGAACATTCCCAGCGCGGTCCTTCAACTCCCCAGCCGGGAAAAACCACTCCCCGACCCCTTCATCCAAATCAGTAAACTCGATCTCCCCTTCAAAAGTCGCACCCGGGATCTCGCCGGCCAACGTCACCGACAGGATCTCCCCCGAGGCCGTCCGGAACTTCAACCGAGGGACCCCCACAACCGGCTCCGAGCAAACCACCCGCACAGACACAACCAACGTCCGCGGCTCCGACGCATCAGCACCCAGGGCAAGTAATAACAGGCAGACAAAACACAAAATCACCAAAACAAAAGCCACCATCACCAAAAGATCAGACATCCTCCACCGCCAACCCATAATCACCCCCGCACACAAAGAATAATTCCCACCACCAGCAATGCCAGAAAAAGAACCCAGCACACGAACTTCCCAAATTTATCACCCATCAGAATCTTCCTCGTACTCAGCGATAAACTCCGACAACTGCCGAGCAAGACGTGAATCAGCAGAACTCAAGCAATGACCATCAACTTCATCATACCACGCACGGAGAAGGACCGCATCGTGTAGATCAATGGCCGCTGTAGCCTTGCACCCATCTGCACACTCCCTCACATGATAGTAAACAATATCCCGAAGACCGCCCATTGAGTCCATAACAGAAAAAGGATTAGAAGACATTTCGCCAGGAACAAGGCTAGACAAGACGGAAAACGACTTGCAATTCACATGCCCGATTCCCGATAGATGAAAAAGGACATGCTTAACAATCAATTGAAGAACATCTCTTTCGAGAGGAACTTTTTTCCATTCATTCGTGTTCTCCTCATCGATTGAATTGAGCGTCAGAGTCTCTCTCATCTCCACTTCCCTGCATGGAGTCCTTATCTTTGGTGAACCCATCACTCTCCCCTTTTTTTGGGGGGGGGGTCGACATCAGATCCCCCCCAACTCAATCAGGCGCCGGCGCACCGCTGCCTTCGCTGACTTCACCGTCATCATACGGACCACGCGATAATCTTCATCACCACTTGGCTTTTCTGATTTTATTAAATTTCCATCTCTATACGTTATTCCCCAAGTAGAAAATGCATCGCAACTCGCCCCATAGACTCTACAGTAATATGTTACTTCACCATCGCTCACGGCGCAAGTGAAATCTCCAAACACGCTCTCCCACTTCAGCCTTGCGCGATTATCCATATCACACCAGGTCTCGCAATGGATCTTCAGACCCATCTAAGTGTACGGCAAGTTCTTCCTTCGTCATTTTCTCCTCCCGTCCTCTTCTCTTGGTTCCGCGTCCAGCTGAAAATCCCGGAAGAATTCCACATCGGTCAGTTTGAACGGGGCTATTGATATAAACCAATCGCCTCTTTCGACGGAGATTGCAACGGCGGTTTCAACGTCCCGACAAGGCCGGTTCCAGAGGGTGGTTATTTCACCCCCATCAACCTCTATTCTTATCCCATGCCCACAGACCTGCGCGCAAGCCGCCTGGTTTGTCCCATCGAACTGCACTGCTCTCAGGATTATCTTTCTACATGATTTGATTCCAAGTTTTTTAGTATACATCTTTCCCCCTCATTTCGACGCTTCTCTACGCTTTCCAACACATAATACCTCAAAATATCCCGATGTCAAGAGGAAAAACACACATATTCACTAGGCAATCTTTGCCGGTATCCTTACTACAACTACACTTTTTGTTGGAAATTAGATAAAAAAATTAAACAGTCCATGCAAGGTAATACTTCTATGAGCCGAGGCCCGGCGCCCCCGGGGTCCCCGCCCCCTAAATCATGGTTGAGATAATGACGCAAACAGGCTACCTTGTGATTATTAGTCACGCGGTAAGAGGGTCATAATAGCCCATGAATAGGGGGTGAAGTAGCCAAGAGAAGGGCTATCAATAACCCAATCTAGCCCTATTATCACCTTAATCCATCCCCAGCCAGATCAATAGGCCTCAATCCTGGTCGATATAACTCCCCCCCCCCATGCTTAGTAATCACACACACCTACCAACAATAATTGTAGGAGGGTGTGGTAAAATTACCACAATAGAATCTCGTGTCTCATTAACAGGGCCGTAATGAGACAGTTTGTCCCGTATGGTACACTTTGGGCAATATGTTCCCTTTATGTGCAAGGGGTTGCACACTCGGAGGTTGTCCATGGGTCTGTGTGTTAAATGGGTTGTGGGGATGTGAGAAGTGTCCCTATCCCCCATTTTAAAGTTATTACAACCATAAAACAAGTATCTATGTATATATATCTCTCTGTCCCTATATATAGATATATAGTCAGATAGGGACTGATACGTATAGACTTCCAGATGCGCTTTTGGCTTGTCTCTGAGTGCGTAACTGATAATGAGTGCATGGATACTGGGGTATATGGTAGTTGCGGTCAGGAATCGTAGTATCCATAGGCTTTTATTAGGGTCTAGCCAGATGCTCACTGAAAGACAAGGAGATAGGTGCATGGATAGAGGGATTTTGGATCGCAACCATCACTTACCCCTGTATCCATACGGGTATTATCAGATACGCACTGAGAGACAAGCAGAGACAAGGGGTAAGGCGCATCTGGAAGTCCTTGTATATCAGCAGGTTACAGTTGTTTCTACAGAGTTAGGGACAAATATAGGTATATAGGGGGGTGCGGAACTGAAAGTGGTGGTGTGCTAACTTAACACCTGGCTTAGCTCGGGCGCGTCCCGGCGTGTTGGTGGCCAGGCGATAGATTGACGCTTGGCGTTGCCTGGTCGCCGTGGCTGTGCTTGAGTGTATGTCCCTGTGTGTTGACGCGCCAGGACCCTCAAAGCGACTGAGGGGGATATTTCGGGGGTTTCCTTGGATTGCCGGGAGAATGTGGGAGGGGGTGATTTTATTTCCCCTGGATAATGCCTACTTTGTGGGATTATATAATTTATATTGTCTATACATTAAATATACGCTTGACATTAAACTGTATTGTTGTAGACTCCTAATCATAGTCAACAGACAAACCAAACGGGGAGAAAAGACAATGAAGAAAATGACCTTTACCAACGATTACCACAACTCAGAGGTAACGCTACACGTAGCGGACGACGGATGGTTGACTCATAGCCAGGCGAAGCGGATGGGCCGAGAATTATGCGGATTGACAGACTGCACATGTGGCGGCATCCGAGGAAAACAAGAACATGGAATGATAGATTACGCCGAAGCTGACAACAGCCTTGGAGTTGTTATCCGAGTTGCGTAGCCCCCAAGGGGAAACCAAACTAACGAGGTAATCATGACAAAAAAACGAGTGATTGCGCTTGCGAAAAAACTAGGCTGCAAGATCGAATACGGATACGAGGGACGGACATACCAGATCACTGTCGATGCCCCACCTGGTTGCCACTGGGAATCGACAGGAAACCATGCTTTGCTTGCTTGGAGTTATTTAGGGTCAAGCCTTAAGTCTCTCTGGGAGGAAATTTATCGGGACATGGTATTCGGCGATAAGGTTTCCCCTTGCTGCGAGGATGAGTGTTGTTCTTGGTATGAGGGTAGATGCGATATTATGACGACTAATAGATAGACTCCACCCGCAAGGGTGGAGAATCCAAAGGAAGAGGAGAAAAGACAATGGGTGGATTAGAGAGAGCATTAACACACGTGGCGAGCACACAGTGGTGCGTCGCGGGATAAATCAAACAAAGAGGAGAAAGAGGATGGAAGCGAATTACGAAGAGTTGGTAAAAATGGTTGGAAGATTAAATGGAAGAGATGAGGATATCTTCTTGAGCGCAATGCACCTTTGCGGCGTAGCTGGAGAAGGTACGGACGGATACCGGATTGCACATGCAAACATGCTGAGAAGATTAACCCTTGAGGAGAAGATTGAAGCCGGTAACTAGCCCGCCTGATGAGGCCGGAAGGCCGAAACGTCCTTCGGGGCGTCGCGGGGAAATAAACCAGAGGAGAAGATGATGATTAAATGGAAAGAAAAGACAGACAAGACATGGATCGGGACCGACGAGCAAGGCAACACCTACGAGCAACCAGCACATCGAGAGGTCACAAAATGCACGACTCCTGCCGGTTGGCAGGGCTGGGACTGGACGCCGGAGGAATCACGGCGAAAGGCGTCGCGGGAAACCAAACAGGGAGGGAAATTATGCAAAGGATAACCAAAGGAGAATTAGAAAAAGGTGTCATGCTGATGAACAAAGAAACCGGGTCTCCACTAGAGCATAGGTCAGAAGATGGGGAACCAAACCCAAATCACTATCACCTCAGCGGCGCTTATGGTGGCCATAATGTTCATAGGACTTGTGCCGATGGCGGGGGAATCAGTAATGTTTTCAGTTGCGGGCATGTTTCCAAAAGAGAATTGAATATTCGGATCGAAGCGTTTCTTGACGGCACTGAGGCTGTTAAGGCTTCGAGTAATAAACCAAGGGAGGATTAACAATGCAAATATACGAGAAGTACAGACCCAGGGACTATGACTCCCTGGTTGGCCAGGATAAGGCGGTTGCGGTGATTGACCGGTTGCGTGATCGAGGACTGGCAGGTCGGGCATATTGGATCACCGGGGCGTCGGGGACTGGTAAGACCAGCCTTGCCCGATTGATAGCCGGGGAGGTTGCCGACGATTTTTCAGTGGTTGAATTGGATGCTTCCGAATTGACGCCGGCGAAACTGGCAGCTGCCGAGGATACGTTGCGGTATTTTGGCTTTGGGCAGTTGAACGGTCGGGCCGTGATAGTCAATGAGGCTCACGGGTTGTCAGCGTCGGCCATCCGGCAGTTGTTGGTGGCCTTGGAGCGGATCCCCGGCCACTGCGTTTGGATATTTACGGCGACAAACGAGGGGAATGATTTGTTTGAGGGTAAACTTGATGGGTCCCCCTTGCTTTCCCGGTGCATTGAGATTGCCCTGGCGCGCCGCGACCTGACAAAGCGGTTTGCGATCCGTGCGAAGGAAATCGCGGAGACTGAGGGGTTGGATGGTCGACCTCTCGAGGATTATGTGAAGTTGGTGCGGAAACAGGGGAACAATTTCCGGAGGGTACTCCAGGAGATCGACAAGGGAGCAATGCTTCCCGAGTAGTACCAAACCAAACAGGGAGGAAAGACAATGGAATTAACCGACCGAGAATATGAGTTGATTGGCGAGGCGATTGTAAACGGCGGGCAAAAGGGACTTGATGAATTCGAGTCGATATCTGCCACGGGGATAGAAGTGAATCAGGGTTGCAAAATCGAGGAATTATTTATCGTAATGCCGCATCAGCGCAAGCCCACCCTAACGTTTTTCGCTGGTGGTGAAGTTCCGGATAATGATTTCGCCGGGTTTGTCAATATCGCCGAAGCGATGAAATATTGCGGACACCAAGAAGGCCAAGTTCGACGCCTGGCTGCGGAGACAATCAAAGAGGCTAATTTGCCGAGGTGGCAAGATTAATCCCCCGCTCGGTCTACATCCGCAAAACGGGGTTGGATTGCGAACCGCCGGCGAAGGTGACGCTCACGATCGAGGGGTGATTGCGAACGGGGGAAATCTTGGAAAGGAGAGAAATCGGTGGAGTTTAAATCGCAAAGAGAAGAAGAAATGTGGGAGAATTTAGTTGGAGCACCAGAAAACATGCGGGCATTCATCCTGTCGGGATATATCGAAGGATTATCCCGTCGAATGGATAATATTGAAGAACGCTTAGAGCGGATTAGTGGTGAAGATATCGAAAATGGTTTTAAGGAGCTGGATAAATGATTGAGGCGTAGCGGGACAAATCTAGGAAAGGAGGAAAATCTAATGAAAAAACAAAAGGTTCCTGATTGCGAACCGAGCACTAAAAAGGTTCAGCTCACTGGAGTCGATAAGGCCGTGTGGAAAAAGTTCAAAATGAAAGCAGTCGAACAAGACCAGACACTTGGCAAAGCGGCGAGCGATGCTTTGGAGCACTGGACCGACCATGTTTAGAAAACGTACTCCCCCTGGGATTTCACCCGGGGGGAGTGTTTTTGTGCTATCATGAGCAATAATGCTAACTCCCTAGCGTCGTCAACCTCTTCTTGCTGCTCCTCGGCTGGACCTTTCATCCCCAAAACGACACCCGTTGCCTTGAGTTTTATTTTCTCGCTTGCGTCTGCATCTTCAAAGATCTCCCCTATCACCCTCTGGGCTGTGATTGTGACTTCTTCAAATGTCTCTTTGTCGAACTCACTTGAATTATTCAGAGCGATGATCTTGAGTGCGCACTCAGTGCGGATCTTGTCATCGACTGTCGTTAGCATGAGATTATTGATTGCCTTCAGTCCCTTATTTTTCAATTTGGCGCCCCGCTCTTCCGGGGATAGGCCATCAACAAGGGGTGAGCCATGAACATACTCTTCTGAATATTCACCGTCCTTATATCTCTTCTTGTAAGTGTTGATTGTCGAGTAAGCTACTCCAGTTTTTCTCGCAATCACTCTCGCCGGCTCCCCATCGGAGAGCATTCTCAAAATAGCCCGAATCGTTCTTTCTTCCAAACTTGCTCCGCCCATGACTGCCCCTTTCCACCTCTGATTGATTGAATTATACATTTTTCTTTCGATTTATTCAAGGAAAGTGCTTGACAATGGCGTTTTGCGTTGTATTATCCCTTCATGTACCATAAAAAGCAAAGAGAGGTTGAAATGGCAGATCAAAAACTCGAGGTTTATCTAACGGTGGCGGACGTAGCAAAGGCTCTCCAGTTTTCCCCCAAACATGTTTTACGATTAGTCAAGATCGGGCAAATCAAATCCTTCAAAACAGATAGCGGCTCGATCAGATTCACAAAAGAACAATTAAAGGAATTCGTGCAAGGGCGCGACGACGACAAATAATCACGACTGAAAGGCAGTCCCTTGTCGAAGATAAAAAATATGCCCAGCGATATTGATGCCGAGACTGCGGTCCTTGGCGCAATGCTAATGGACTCCGAGGCCAACGCAATAGGATGTGATGCCATGGTTCCCGATCACTTTTATAGTAGTCACAACAGGAGAATCTTCGTGGCGCTTATGGACCTTCAGACTCAAGGAATCCCTCCCGACTTGACTACTCTGTCCCATGAACTCAAGTCAAAAGGATACCTAGAGACTATCGGTGGGAATGCCAAAATCGTTGAAGTAACCCATTCCGTAGCAACTTCAGCCAATATCAAATACCATGCAGAGATTGTAGCCAGGATAGCTCATCAGCGTTTTCTATACAACGACTTCTCAGGTATAGTCGATTCATGTCTCGATTCTGATTGCGACTTGGAAAAAGTAATAAAGACAATCCAGAAAAAGTCCGAACTGGCGGATAAATATCGAGGTAATAAGTACCTAATCGGAAGAACAACAAAACTCGATTTGATGAAAATGAAGTTCCCCCCTGTTGTTTGGGCTGTCCCGGGTTGGATACCGCAAGGCGCTACTATTCTTTGCGCCAAGTCAAAGGCAGGGAAAACTCTGCTTGCATTACACATTGCAGATGCCGTATCTTGCGGGGGAGTGGTTTGCGGCAAGATAGATGTAAAGCAAGGGCGTGTTTTATATCTTGCACTCGATGATCCACTGGACCTTATTCAAGAGAGATTAATCTCTTTTGCTACTGAACCAAACACCGATTTCCATGTTGAGACTCATACGAAATTCGTTTGCCGAGTCGGGGATGGACTTCTGCGGCAACTAACTGAGTGGTGTACCACATACGGGGACGCTCGACTGATTGTAATTGATGTTTGGGCTAAGGCTCGCCCGCAGAGAGTGAAGCGCGGCGACATTTACCAAGAGGATTATGAAGACCTATCAATCATCAATGAATGGGCTTGCGCTCATGGAATTGCAGTGATAATCACTCATCACTCCAACAAATCGAAAGATGACGATCCTACACAGACCATCTCCGGTTCGATGGGTGTCACTGGCGCTGTCTCAGCTTACGCAACCCTTACCCGTGTCGGAGAAGAAAAGCTTGCGACACTGCACATCACTGGCAACCGTGTCCGTCAGCAATCACTCTCTCTTCGTTTCACCCCGGAAGTTCAGGGCTCCCCCTGGGAATTGATTGGAGTCGCGAGTAAAAGTTCTTCAGGTGAAAAAATATCTGATCGTGAGGGCGAAGTATACGACATGCTGCTCGAGCATAAAGATGGGCTTCGCGCCACGCAGGTGGCCGATGCTTTAGACGTAGGGGTCAGCACTGCCTCAAAGTTTCTTCATCGGCTTAGGGAGAAATGCTCAGAGGTCATCGGTGGTAAAAGGGCAGACGGTCACAAGTGGAAGATCAGAGAGATGCAGAAGGATGATCCTTCCTTCAATTTTGGGGAGAATAAAGGTGAGGGTTTAGGTGAGGGTCCGCCGCCCTGGGAAAAGGAGGTGAGTAAGTAATGCAACCAGTAAAGATTGAGGATTTAATGCACTTGCTATCAGAAGATATTGGAACTGGCACGAAAGATGAGTTTGATGAGGTTTTTGAATTCAGAACAAGCGGATTTTGTGAGGTAATCACATTCGATGACATGGTTCTTTTTTGTTCTGAGTCTTCGGAGATGTATCCCGGCGATTGGGACGGATGGGATGAGAGCAAAGAGTTCACTTTCAGGGAAGTTGTTGTATCTACGCTTCGTGAAAAAATCGATAAACTGCAACGTGTTTTGAAATTGATCGACCATCCGGATGCGGAGGCTACGCCGGAATAGGGGGGTGGCTGCAATGATTCAGCCGGGTTTGGGTGGAACTCCTGCTCGGGACGCGCGAAGGGGTGGACAGGTGATTGTCTGAATCAGAATTTGCAGAATTATTGAATTTGCAGAATTCAAAAAAAAGAAAACGAAGGGAGAGGGAAGATGAGATTACGAGGAATGGTTTTGGTTTTGATGGTGGTTGCGCTGGGGGGGTGTTCTACCCACCGGGTGGTGTACGAAGAGACCGGGGAGTCAACTGTCATCACCGTGGAGGAAAGTGTGCCCTGGTTCGGGCAGAGTCTTTCTGATGGAGGAGCGAAAGCAACTGTCAAGGGGGAATATGACTGGGAGCTGGAAGTCAACCAGAAGGTGCAGAGCGATCAATATGGGCCGATCGAGTTGATGCGGATGGGCGCGGAAATGATGCAGGAAATGAAGGAGTGAATTTTCTGAATCAGAATTTTCAGAATGAAAGAAGAGACGGGTTAATGTTCTTTCAGGAAACGGTTGGCAAAGAGGAGTGGTTGACCCCACCAGAGATGATTCGAGCGCTTGGTGAATTTGATCTGGACCCATGCGCCTCGATTATCCAGCCCTGGGAAACAGCAAAAAAGCATTATACGATCGAAGATGATGGCTTGAGTCACCGATGGGAAGGAAGGGTTTGGTGTAATCCGCCGTATGGGAACCAGACCCAGTTTTGGTTGAGGCGAATGGCGGCACACGGAAATGGAATAGTGTTGGTTTTTGCCCGTACCGAGACAATGAATTTTTTTAGATACGTTTGGCCGAAAGCGCAAGGAATTATGTTTTTGAAAGGACGTATTTTTTTTTACGATGTTACCGCAATTCGTCCAAAGAATGGCCCTGGCGCGCCGTCCTGTCTGGTGGCTTATGGAGATGAGAACGCTCTCATGCTAAAAGAAAGTGGTTTAGAAGGGCAATATCTTGCGCTTAATAGCAGCAAGAAGGAGATGCAGAATGGAAAGAAAAGATAGCTGAAGATGAAGAACAAATCAAACGAAGGAGGCGGAGAATGAAAATTATCAAGTTGGAAGCGGAGAATTTCAAGAAGATCAAGGCAGTGGAGATCAAACCGGACGGTAACACGGTGATGATCACGGGGAAGAACGGCGCGGGGAAGTCGAGTGTATTAGACGCTATCATGGCGGCACTGTGCGGAAAAAAGTCTTGGCCAAATAAGCCGGTTAGGGACGGGGAGAAACAAGCGAAAGTTGTGGTAGACCTTGGAGAATATGTTGTTACGCAAAAATTCACCGAAGTCGGCGGATCTTTATCGGTGGTAGGGGCAAAAGGTCTCAAGGCGACCAGCCCCCAGGCGTTGCTCGACCGGATCGTCGGGAAACTTGCGTTTGACCCGATGGCGTTTTGTCAAGAGACCCCAAAGAATCAACGACAAACGCTAATGGACCTGGTTGGACTGACATTTGTTGACCTGGACAAATCCGCCGAAGGAATCAAAGCTGCTCGGTCGTTTGCGAAAATGGAGAAAGAAAGATTGCAGCATCAAGCCGAGGAGATACCCTACAACCCGGCTGTCCCGAAAGTGGCGGTCAGCGCATCGGCGATGATCCAGGAATATCAAGCGGCCATCAAGTCGAATGCGGAGGCGGTGAAGAAGCAGGACAACTTGAAGAAACTGGAGCAAATCATCACGCATACAAAAGAGAAGATCGCCGAACTTCAAAGCTACTTGGTAAAGTGTGAGAAATCCTACACCGAAGATTCTTTCGATCTCCCCGAATTTGTCAGCGATGAATTCATGGCCAAACTCAAGGCTGCAATCGCCAACATCGACGAGCAGAACACAGCGATACAACAGAACCAGCGACGGGCTGAACTGCTCCAGCAGGCCGAAGATCACGCGGAACGATTCTCGTCGCTCGGACGAGAGATGAAGGAAGTTGAGGGGAAGCGAGCCACCCGATTATCCGCGGTGAAAATGCCCGTTGAAGGACTCACGATCGGCGATGGTTGCGTTTTTTATGAAGGCCTACCACTGGTCCAGGTGAACTCAGCCAAGCAAATCGAGATCGGCGTAGCGGTCGCTATCGGGTTAAACCCGGACCTGCGAGTGATGCGGATGGACGGAAACAACCTCGACTCGGATAGCCTGGCGATCATCAGCAAGATGGTCAAGGACAATGACTACCAAGCATGGATTGAGAAGGTTGACGAGACCGGCGAGGTGGGAATCTACATCGAGGACGGGGAGGTCAAGTGATGCGGGGCAAGCGATTGACTTCATTGAAAGAGATAGTCGATGCGGCAGAGAACAAAAGGTCGCTGACAGGACCATTTGTTTTCGGTATTTGTAAACCCGCTGCATTTGTCATACACCAGCCAGGGGTAGTTCTTCAAGGCATGCTCGATTCAGGACTGTACCTCTACGAGAAGGCGGACAAAGACAAGGAGGTTCGATATGGCAAAGACGCCCGATGAGCAGCGACTCGAAGAGGAAGAGCAGGCCCAGGTTTTGTTCGACGGGCTGTCAGATGCCGCCATGAAGGTGGATTTTGACGAGATCGACAAGATTTGCGAGACGCACAATGTTTGCGAGGAGTTTCGTCAGCATTACAAACTGATGGCAAGCGAAACCCTTTTTATCGAATTAACCTCTTTTTTCGACACATTAAAGAGTGGTACTGCGTTCTCAAATGAGTGCAAAAACACACTTGATCATATTCAAAAAGCACGACTGACCGTGCAGTACGCGAAGGACCAATCCGCGCCATAGGAGGCGACATGACCGAGAAAGAGAAGCTGGATCAGGTGATGGATCAGGTTGAGGCGCTCCTGAAGCAGTTTCAGGATAAGCCGCACAAGTGGACCTGGAGGGATGACCGATGGTTTGCGACGCTGTAGATACACCCCAGGAGTGGATCGACCGGCGCCGAGCCGAAGGTGCGACTTGGGTCGAGATCGGAATCGACATTCTTTATGATACGGAAAACCGACCGAGTGTTTACCCACCTGGATCGTGGTGGATTGAAGCACTGGCGATACTGAGTGAAAGGAAAGACTATGACGGTTTCAGTAATAGAAACAGGCTTTTATCCAGATGTGCT
>SDBT01000889.1_pt1 | contig 50038 bp, 44 predicted proteins | sample 2277101 | NCBI WGS metagenome assembly SDBT01 (sample SAMN10404973, study PRJNA504765) | marine sediment metagenome | isolation source: marine sediment core GS10_PC15, 103 cmbsf | place: Arctic Ocean: Southern Knipovich Ridge | collected 2010
AAGATAATTTGCATACGATTTCTTTAGTTTTATAATGCTAACTGGCGGCTAGGGTGGGATTCGCACCCAAGAGGTCCTTAAGGACCTAACGGCTTTCAAGACCGCCGCATTCGACCACTCTGCCACCTCTCCAACAGATAAATATTAACATTTTTTGATGTGAATATCAATTCTAATTTGCAATCTAAAGACATTCTGGTAACATAGATTTATTATGGAAAAAGACAAAACATCTACTATTATATTCGTCATAGTAATACTAATTACTGCTGCATTACTTTTTTTTCTTTTTTTGAAAAAAAGCGACTCTAACCCAAACAACAAGAATGCTAACAACGATATTGAAACCGGCACAAACCCTACTATAGGACCAGAAGATGCTCCTATTACCATAATAGAATTTTCAGAATATCAATGCCCATACTGCGAACAAAACGTCGAACCCATGAAACAGATTTTAGAAAAATATCCAGACGATATCCGATTTATATTTCGGGATTTTCCTCTAGACTTTCATGCAAACGCCCGGCCTGCAGCTTACTCTGCTGAAGCAGCTGGAAAACAAGGTAAATACTTTGAATACCATGATCTGTTATTTGAAATGCAAGAAGATTGGTCTGAGTTAAACGATGCTACTAGTAAATTTATCGAATATGCAAAAATTCTAGAACTTGATATAGACAAATTTAAAAAAGATATAAATTCTAAAGGCATCAAAGACAATGTAGATGAAGATCTAAAATACGGACAAAGCCTAGGTATCACAGGAACTCCAACTATATATATTAACAACAATCAGTTAGTTGGCGTACAGACCTTTGAAGCTCTTGAAGAAGCAGTGCTAGAACATTTATCTTTATAAAAAAGAGAGGTTAACAAACCTCTCCAAATATGACCCGTCTTAATTCATCTGAGTTATTTACAAAATAATTTGGCTCTGCTTTTAGTAGTTGCCTTTTAGAACCAAAACCCCACAAAACAGCACAAGTATCTACGCCCTCTAAAGAACATAAACCATGCAAACCATCCTCAATAATCAGACATTTTGACAATGCTTTTTTACCTTTACGCATACCAAGTTCAGTCATGGCTCTGTAAAATAGATCCGGGTATGGTTTGGGCCTTAAGTCGTCTGAATAAGAAACAATTACGTCAATAGTATCACCTATTATCAGTTCTGCTTGTAATAAAATGTCATCAAAACCAGGATGATATTGACGATTGGTAACTATTGCGATCTTGGCACCATAAATATTACGACAGTCGCGAAAAAGTTCTGGAATACCAGGTACTACCTCCGTAAGTGAACAGGTTTCTGTAATTCTAGGATTAGAATTTAGGATACTTAAAACCGTATGTTTGCTAATATGTGGAAATAATACCTTACAACAGTCAGTAAAAGTACCTCCATTGGCAGAAAAGTTCCACAATGCTTCTTGGTTAAGACCAATACCGACTTCTTCGGATATAATCTTAAATTCCGCTAATGCGTGTGGCCAGGTATAAGCCGCGGTTCCATCAAGATCAACTAAAAGAAATGAGTATCGAATCATTCAATATGCCTCCAAGTTGTAATGAACTAAATGAAGAAATAGTGTATCACAAGCTCAATGTTTGACCAAGACTACGCCCCCAACATTACGAGCCGCAGAATCTAGTAGAGGTTTTGCTGTAGAAAACAGGGTAGTGGTTGTTATAAGCACATCGTCTACTAATAATTTAGTTTTATCTAAAACTTGTTTTCTATCACCATCAAAACAAAAAGCATTTTTTAGGAAAGACTAAATCAGTGGGATTTAATTTTTTTCTTTAGTAAGAAAGTAGACTATTCCTAGGTTAAGTAGCTCTCCAACAACAAACATAAGACGAGCCAACAAGCTAACCACAGTAGCAATCGCTACTGTCATATAGGGAGATAATATAATAATCATAGTTGCTTCTCTCACACCTACTCCGCTAGGTGTAAGTAAACTCAAATACCCCACGATCCAAGAAAGTATATCAGCACCTATAGCTTTGTAGATTGATATATCTATACCTAAGGATATTATCAAGAAATATAATCCTATACCAAAAACAAGCCAATGAAGCGCAAATACTCCCAACAAGCCAATGAGTGTTCTTTTTTTAAATTCAGTCTGAGATATAAAATTTTCACCCTTTTTTCTAAATATCCAATTTAATATTCGGTTTAAAATGTTTTGATTAAAGATCACAAACAACGAACCAAATACCGCAATTACTAATATCGCATAATAAAAAACAGAGAATTTATGAAATACTTCATAGAGTACAATAACTGAAATCAAAGCACCTACTGTCATCCTTAAAGCGATCTCAATAAATATAGCTAGTAAGGTATGAGTTTTACGTATTCCGAGTTTTTCACTATTTACTACACCTAGATTAATAAAGGACCAAACGTTCCCGGGTATATAGCGAATAATTTGAGATGTAAAAAATATCTTCCAAACTTTTTTTGTATCTAGTTTTTGACCACTTACTTCTGTCAAGATTTTATTCCAAGAAAAACCAAGCACAAAAAAACTTAACGTATGGAATGTTATGGCTAATAGAAAATACCACCAATTAATCTTCCAATCAAAATTCTGCAGCTCTGTCCAGTTATCGCTAAGTATTTTCCCAATAAAAAAAACAATCAACAGAATTACTATAGCTTGAAGATAAGGTTTAATTTTTGTAAGAATCTTTTTCATTTTGTAGCCAAGATTATTGTCCAAGGAAAACTTTTCTTGATTTTAATTATTTTTAAATCTTTTTTTACAAAATTTACAAAGTTTTTTGCACTCCATTTCTGGATATGCTCTGGATGACAACCAAAGTTACCGATATGTCTTCCACGTATTAAATTCATACTTGAAAACCATGGTTCGTTTGGAACGCTCAATACAAATTTTTTACCTACACGCTTTAGCTCTTTCAGAGCCAATTCTGGCTCTTGTAAATGCTCTAGGACCTCACAGCACACAACCAAGTCAAATCTATTGTCTTTGTATGGTAAGTGTTCTATGTAGCCGTTTTTTATCTGAACATTGGGTATTCGTTTTTTTAGTTCAATAAGCGCATTCTCGTTTGAATCAAGTGCAGTAGCTTGTAAGTCGTTATTTTTGAGTATGGCCTCCAATACAAAACCTTCTCCACTGCCAATGTCCAAAAGGGTCTTACTATCTGTTTTTGATATCAATGTATTTATTGATTTTAAAAATTGTGATATCAAAAATCGTTGTAAGGGATTTTTTGAATTATATTTTTTATGATTTGAGGTCATCTTGTAAGCCAACACCAAAATATTTAAATCCAGCTTTATTTATTATGTTTTTGTTTAAAAAGTTTCTACCATCAAACAGATTTGGCTTGTTTACAACCTTTTTTAGTTTAACAAAATCTAAACTATTGAACTCTTTCCACTCTGACAAAACTAGTATAGCGTCAACGTTTTTTGCTGCTATATATGGATCCGCGCAATACTTAATGTCTGGTAGTACTCTTTTGGCGTTTTGCATTGCTTGTGGATCAAAAGCATTAATTTTAATATTTTTGTTCAATAATAATCTACATATTTCTATAGATACAGATTCTCGGATATCATCTGTGTCACCTTTGAACGCTAAACCAAATACAGCAATTTTCTGATTCTTGAACTTACCCAATACAGACTCAACCTTATCAAGAAATCTAAATTTTTGAATTTGGTTTACTTCAATAACTGCTTCAAGTAGTTTAAAACGATTTCCAACACCTCGGGCAATATGATATAAAGCCTTGGTGTCCTTTGGAAAGCATGAACCACCATATCCTATTCCTGCGTTTAAAAAATAAGGATTTATTCTTGGGTCTTGACCCATACCTATAGCTACTTGTTTTACATCTGCTCCTGTTTTTTCACACAAATCCGCCATTTCGTTTATAAATGATATTTTTGTTGCAAGAAAAGAATTTGAAGCATACTTGATGAGTTCTGCGCTTGCATTGTCTGTAAAGATAAACTTTGTTTTTATTGATTTATATAAATTCTGAAACAGTTTTTGAGTTTTTTTGTCTTTAGTGCCGATAACTATTCTGTCTGGTCTTAACACACCCTCCAAAGCCTTACCTTGTTGTAGAAACTCAGGGTTTGACACTATAGAGATGTTTACTTTCTTGCTTTTGTTCTTGGACACAACGCCCATCATTTCACTTGCCGTACCCACAGGAACAGTGCTTTTGATTACTATTATTTTATCTTTTAAAGCTAACTCTGATATTTTCTCAATTACATCTCTTACGCTTTTTAAATCTGCGGCTCCTCCACTTTTTTCTGGAGTACCTACTGCAACAAAAACAATATCTGATTCATATACAGCCTTATCTATGTTAGTGGTAAATTCAAGTAACTTGTTTCTTATAACTTTCTTGGTTTCGTTTTCTAGTCCGTATTCAAAAATTGGAATTTTTCCTATTTGAAGTTTTTTGATTTTATCTAAATCTTTGTCAACACAAATTACTTTGTGACCACTTTTAGCTAATCCAACTGCAGTTACTAACCCTACATACCCTGCGCCAACAACGCTAATATTCATTTTTTTGAATTTATTATTTCTTGAACTTCGTAAGTGTCAGATGATTTTAAAGTTCTATCTAAGATTACTTCACCGAGTATTCCCATGGATATTAATTGTAAACCAAATACCATAAGTAACGCTGCTAAAAGTAGAAGAGGTCTATCAGAAAGAGAGTAACCATATGCAAATTTTTGAAAGGTTAGTACCAAAGCCACAACAAAACCCAGACCAGAACTTGCAAGACCAAGTCCTCCAAAAAAGTGCATTGGCCTAGTACCGAAACCGGAAAAAAACAATACTGTAAAAAAGTCCAAGAGTCCCTTTAATACTTTTTTGGCACTGTACTTTGATCTACCATATTTCCGTGCATGGTGGGTAACTGGAATTTCGCATATTTCAAAACCTCTAATCTTAGCAAATACAGGAATAAAACGGAACTGTTCGCCGTATAAATTCAAACTCTTTGCTAAATCACTTTTGTATGCTTTAAAACCACAATTCAGATCGTGAATCTTAAGACCAGTACTTCGCCTAATAAGCCAGTTGGCTATTCTGGAAAAGTTTACAAAAAAAGCTGCATCATGACGCTTTTTCTTCCAACCAACAACCAGATCAAATCCTTCATCCAATTTTTTTATAAACCTGGGAATCTCTTCGGGATCATCTTGAAGGTCAGCATCCATACTTATAATATATTTGCCTTGAGACTCTTCAAAACCCACTGAAAAACCAGCACTTTTTCCGAAATTTCTTCTAAAAACAACTATCTTTAAATTATTATTTTTATCAGCTATCATCCTAGCCTCTTGTAGTGATCGGTCGGTGCTACCATCGTCAATCAAAATTATTTCATAAGTTTTCTTCAACTTGCTCATTACGCTAGAAATCTGCCTACATAAAGGAGTAAGATTTCTTTCTTCATCAAGAAATGGTATTACAAATGATATTTCTGGTTTCATAATAAATTATATAGTTTATATTTTACACTAATTTGCCTATTATAGGATAAATTTTGGTTTTTTGCAAGTAGTTTCGGACTTGTTTATAATTATAATTAAGGTAGAATAATGTTATATTAGGAATAAAGGAGTGGGATGTTTGGTAAAAAAGAAGGGAAAATGTCAAAAATATTTGCTACCAAAACCGATGAAAAAAAAATAAAGACCAAGGATGAGTCTGAAGACTGGATGCAGGACTACGAAGGTCAGCTAGCTATTGATGTATACCAAACAAACGACGATGTGCTTATTAAAGCTCCTATAGCTGGAGTAAAACCAGAAAACTTGGATGTTTCAGTTACTGACGGAGTTCTTACTATCAAGGGCGAAAGAAAACAAGAAGAAACGATAAAAGAACCGGACTTTTTTGCTCAAGAATGTTACTGGGGAGCTTTTGCTAGACAATTTACACTACCTACTGGCATAGACTCAGAAAAAACCAATGCATCTCTAAAAAACGGTGTACTTACTATCAAAATTCCCAAAGAGGAAAAAACCAAAACTCGAACTATTCAAATAAACACTGAAGAAGAATAGGTTGTAATTTAAATAATATAAATTTTAATTGTTTTGAGCAAGCCCTTCAGATGTCTTTATTAATGAATTGTATAGCAAGTCCAACTCTTCGATAATTTTTTTGTCTAAATCTTGAATGCTTGCTGCAAATTGAGCAATAATTTGGTCTTTCTCTTGATCGTTAACGCTTGCTTTTAATCTACCATCAATCTCACTTAATTGATCTTCTTTTAAATTGTTCATTACTGTAGTAATGACAATCGTGTTCACATGTTTATTTAATTTTTCTAGAAATTTTTCTTTTTCTTCAGGTTTTAGATTTTCCATATGAAGATCTTTGAATATCTTAAGTTTGAATTCTTCGGCTAATTTATTTAAATCTTGTTCGTTTAATTTGCTCATATTATTCTCCTTGTTTAAATATTTTTTCTATAATTTCTTTAGAGGTTTTTGCTCGCCATTTACTAAACTTTATATCTCCGTACTTTTTTTGAAATTCCTTTTGCATATTTTGGGTAAGGAAATCTTTGATTTTTTCTTGACTAACCTTTCTGCTACCACTAGTACTTTGAAAGTCATCACCTTGCAGAAACTTATCTAAGGTTTGTGTATCTATAAATCCTGGTATTGATAATTGTTTTTCATTAAACTCAGGAAGTTTTGCAGTTTTTTCAGAATTGCTATCCCCTTCTTTGAGTATATCGGCTGACTCTTCGTTTGTTGTGTTGATATCTTTTTGATTAAGTTTTTTTCTAAAAGCCAAATAAGCCCCCAGGCCGAGCACTACTAAAGCCAATGCACCTGCTGTGTAGGGTCGCCCGTGCTTGTTGAGCCAATTTAAAGCGTCGTGGATTAGTGGGCTAGATAATTTATCTGCAGTTTTTCCTTCAAGTATATCGCTCTGATTATTTTCTATTAAAGAGCCTAACAAATCTTTAACGTCTGAACTAAGGTTGTACTTATTGTCGTACAGATCTAAATTATGGTGACTTGAGTCTGCGTATGTTTTAATAGCTTCAATTGCTTGGCTTTGATCAACTATACCGCGATCAATGGCTCTACCTAAGTGTTCTACGTAATGTTGTTGAAATTCAGGTTTTTGATGAATCCAATCAGTAACAGCAGATGAATCTTCAGGGTTTATATGGGCTACATTACCCACCAATCCCTCTAGGTTTTCTGTGTTTTCTAAAAATTCTCTAGGGTAAGAAATAACTTCATACAAAACTTGTTGCTGTTGTTCTTCTGATAGTCCGCTCATTAGCTCTTTGTTATTTATTAAGTCTTGTAGGGCTTGTATTAAAGTTTGTCCATTATCTAGTTCGAGCCCAGCATCAACGCCATGTGCATATAAATACTGGTCTATGGGTAAACTGTTATCTGTAATTTTCTCAAGTAATTTCTGTCCAGTATCGTCTATTTGGTTAAGAGCTTCTTGGCTTAATTCTATGCCGTCTAATTTAACGTTTTCGTTATTTTGTAGAGCGTTTAAAAGATTTTCTAAGTCGTGCTTGTCATCAACCAATGCGCTACGTAAAGCCTCACTTGGATCAAGTACGCCACCGCTAAAATTATTTGTCTCTGAAATTATATTTTGGGGGGGTGTTTGTTCAGAAGAAACACTTGACGGTACCTGGCTCTCCGTTCCGTGACCTGGGTCTGTATTGCCTGGTTCTGTAGATGCGTAACTTACTTCAGCGTCGGCGGTTGAACCAAATGAAAAAGTTTCATGAAGAAAACCTTCTTTGTTTATTAAGTTCCCGACTCCATGACCCAACACATAACCAACTGCTCCGCCTGCAGCTCCTATAAGTGCTCTTTTGCCTGTAGTCCTCCAAATCGCAGCTTGTTTTTCGCCAAAATGTTTTATTCTAAATTCATTAATTTCTTCAGAATTTTCTTCCAAATATATTGAGTCTCTTTCATATAGTAATTCTGTTAAAACCTCAGCTCTTCGAGATTCATCTGTATTACTATCGATTTCTTTACTAAACTGTCTACCTAACAACGTTGAACTAATTAGTTTATATCGAGAAATAAGGTCTTCCGCTTGATCTGTATTTTGAAAAAAAATCTTGTTTGAGTGGATTTGTTCACTAAGCACCTGATAGGCTCTGACTAAATCTTGGTTACTTACTTCCATTAAACGTTCGGGTTTCCAAGCTGATTCGTCACCATCTTCAAATAAGATTTTATTTATGTCGCTCTTGGTTGTTTCGTATGAGTATTGTTTGGCTCTTTCAACCATATAACCTCGTACTCCGCCATATATTCCACTGATTGCAGCCGATGACAATAAGGCCCATCCACCACTTACCCCAGCAGCTGCTCGAAATCCTGTTTTAGCAATTCCTAATGCGAAACCTGGTAAAACATAGTTAGCAACTTTTGCTACTTTGTTAGTTTCTATTAAGTTATTTAAATAAGTCTTTATACCCTGAAATTTACCTGGGTGACGTTCGATATATTTTTTTGTAAACTGTTCTAACTCTTGGGCCAAGGCTTCTTCGATTTTTAGTGCCTCTGCATTAGTTTCCGGTTCGCTACTAGTTTCAGCAGCAGTATCTAAAACAGGCCCTGTGTCTATATTTAAATCAGCTTCATTTCCGTTTATTCCTAAGTTTTCACTCATATTTGCAAGGTTTAGTTATTTAATATTATTATAACATACAAAAACTAGTTCTTGGGTATGTTAAAGCCCCGCACTTAATGCGGGGCATGATAACTAAATTCAAGTCGGATTAGTTATGCAGCGATAATTGCTGCGATAATTTCATCCTTCTTGGTCGTTCCAGCTAAATCGATCTTCCGATCTTTAGCTATCTTTTTGAGCTCGACAACAGTCTTGCTCTCAAGATCAGCTTTGGTCTTGGCATCAGCGTCAGCTTTGACCTTGGCGTCAGCCTTTCTTTTGGCATCAGCGTCAGCTTTGACCTTGGCGTCAGCCTTTCTTTTGGCATCAGCGTCAGCTTTGACCTTGGCGTCAGCCTTTCTTTTGGCATCAGCGTCAGCTTTGGTCTTGGCATCAGCCTTTCTTTTGGCATCAGCATCAGCCTTTCTTTTGGCATCAGCATCAGCCTTTCTTTTGGCATCAGCGTCAGCTTTGACCTTGGCGTCAGCGTCAGCTTTTCTCTTAGCTTCAGCGTCAGCTTTGACCTTGGCGTCAGCGTCAAAATCGGGTTTTACCAAACGGGTTTCTGCGGGTCTTTTGTGGGGCCAATCTTCGTCAGTAAAAATCTCTTCGTAGATTTCTCCGCTACCGCCAAGTATCGTAAATTCTTCAGAGCCACTCTTTCCATGCTCTTTAGCCTTTACGGTTCTGCCGTGTAGAATGGCACCAGCAATAAGTTTGTTCATGTTCCCGATTCTACTTGCTTCGTTTTGGTCTCGACGATTAGCATTCTGGGCAAAATATACGCCCAAAAGGATAGCAAGAAGTACGAGAAGGGTCCAGATGATTGCCGGCCAAAACCAACCAGGTAACAAAGGTTTCGATCTGTCGTTTTCCAGGTTGTACCTTGTGATCATTTCTTCAACCATATTCTCAAGGTTGAGAATGGGTCGTTTTTCCCCGTTGGAGAAAACGAGAAATAATTCACCACCGTATTCGACGTGCATATCCTGAACACCAAGCAGTCCTTCGCCAACAAGTTCTGAGGACCCGTCGTCATAAAAGGCGAATAAGGTCCCGTTAGGGCACCAACGGATCGAGGAAAGCCCTCTTCCGTCCTGACCATCAACCCCGTCTGTACCATTTGTACCGTTGCTTCCATTTCTACCTGGTGTACCAGGTAAACTTGCAATGTTCAGAACAAGGGAGCCGTCTGCTTCGGCTATTGCCGTTGTTCCTCCCGTTGACTGAAGGGTCTGATCTGTTAACCAGGATCCCGGCGTTATCTCCTGAGCTGATACTGGAATTGCCATTAGTATGGCAAAAGTGGCTATCGCCACTACTGTAATAGCGATTTGTTTTCGCATTTGTTATCTCCTTAAGATTTTTCTAAATTTATAATAAAAGCCTTTTTGGCTTGAAAAACAAGAATTATATCTAAAGGAGAGTGCGAAATGCATTTCTCCGGTATTTTTTTAAAGTTCTATTGAACATCACAATATACCATAAGACAGCTAATTTGTCAAGGGTTTTTGGGCTTAGATTTGGTTAATTTATAACATTGCCATATTTTAAAATTTTGAGTATGATATAAACAGTTTAAATAGGAGAGTGTATGTCAAAAAAAGTTCGTAAAGCAGTTATTCCAGTTGCCGGATTTGGTACGAGATTTTTACCACAAACCAAAGCCATGCCTAAAGAAATGATCCCAGTCATGGATAAACCAGTAATTCAATATATTGCTGAAGAAACTGTTGCCTCAGGCATTGAAGAGATTATTTTTGTTACAAGTGCAAACAAACGCGCAATAGAAGATCATTTTGACAAAAGCTTTGAACTTGAATATCTACTTAAGAAAAAAGAAAAACTAGAAGAACTTGAGGAAATAAAAAAAATCCACAACATGGCAAAGTTTGTATACACTCGTCAATCAGAACCGCTCGGTCTTGGCCACGCTATACTCTGCGCAAAAAATATTGTAGGAAACGAACCTTTTGTAGTTTGCTTAGGAGACGATATTGTTGATGGTAAAATTCCAGCTTGTAAACAATTAATTGATATTTATGATAAATATGAGTCTCCTGTTGTAGGGGTATTTGAAGTACCAAAAGATCAGGTAGATAAATACGGCGTGATAGATCCTCAAAAAAATCTTGACGACGGTGCAATTGAATGCAAGGGACTTGTAGAAAAACCAGAAATCGCGGTAGCTCCATCAAACCTAGCTATAGGCGGTAGGTATGTGTTTACGCCAGACATATTTCAGGCTCTTGAACAAACCAAACCTGGTAAAGGTGGAGAGGTCCAATTAACTGACGCTATGCAAATACTCTTAAAACAAAAAAAATTCATGGCTTTCAAATACGAGGGCACGTATCATGATTGCGGAAATAAGCTTAATTATTTAAAAACTGTGATTAAATATGCTTTACATGACAAAGTTATTGGAGCAGAGCTAAAAAAATACATCCAAGAATTGTGATAATATAAATACATAATATTCTTAAGAGGGGTTAAGTGTTTACAATATTACTTCAAAAGTTACTCGCAATACCTACTGTGTTTGCATTGGAAACCGAACTGCCTGGCGATATTCCAGAAACAGGCGCTGCTCTATCAGTATACATTAACCGGCTTTATGATCCTTATCTTCTAGTTTTAGGCTACACGATGGCTGTGGGTATGTTTGTATATAGTGGGATCATATATACAACTAGTAGTGGCAACCCGGAAAAGATCGCCCATGCCAAAGACATGTTCGTAAATACACTTATCGGCTTAGCAGTACTATTGCTCGGTGGCTTAATATTATCTTTAATCAATCCAAATTAATATGAAAATTATAAAAATTATAAAAATATCTTTATTAATAATAATTAGTTTTGTATTTATACTGTCTTTTCAGTTTATACAAAACCCATCCGATACTAAGCAAATACTGTCTACTACAAAAGCAGACGAAGGGGGCAAAGACTTTATTGAGGTTATAAGTCGTTATGAAGACTGGGAAGAATACGACGTTGGAGATTGCTTTGATTATAAAATAGATGGATTTGTACCAGAAATATTCGATTCTTACTACGACATCCTAAACACATCATGCTATGACGGTCAAGGCAATCCAGTACATGTATCTGGGGTAGGGTACCAGCCTGATGGTGAAAAATTAACTCTTCACATTTGCTCACCTGAAACCGACCCTTCTAGTGGTTGGTATGTCAGATTAAGAGGTTGGGGTAATCAAGATAATTCTGAAATTCCCGAAACTCAAACTCACCAAATACCATTTTCTGAATGGATGGACTGGGACCCAGCGACAGGAAAATTTAAGGTTCCAAATACTTATTACTCATTTCGAAATGTTGAGATACATAGCGAATCTCCTCCGAGCTCTAGCAACCAACTTCCAACCACGTTTACTTTCGATACTGAATTTGTATATATAAGTACTTTTGTAAATCCAAGTATTGGTGAGGGTTATTATTTATTTATTGCTGATGTACCCGAGGGTGGGGGTGGTGGAGGCGGAACAGTTGACGACCTAGAAGATATACCCAGCCCTACATTACGAGGAGATACAGCTACTCCTTGGGAGGATTTAATGGGTTATGTGAAGAGTGTTGTAGGGTTTATAACGATCATAGCCGGAGTAGTCGCTATCATAGCAATAATATGGGGTGGGTATTTATACATAACATCTATGGGAGACCCTTCCGTTGCTAACCAAGGCAAAAACGCAGTTATTGGTGCTGTTATTGGCTTAGTTATTGCATCTGCTGCATACGCCATAGTTAGATGGATCGAACTGATTTTATAACATAAAATGAAAAAATATTTTTACATATTGTCAATTTTCAGTATTTGGCTGCCTTCAAAAGCACTCGCTACTGCATGTACTGATTCAACGAATACTGGCTATAAAAGACTTCGAGACACTATCGATAATGCTGAAAACTTAGACATAGGTGACTTGGCTTGTTTTGTGGGTAGTATAATATCGGTTCTACTTATAGTAGCTTGGGTCGCTGCGGTAATCTGGATATTGGTTTCAGGCATTCAATATGGGCTTGCACTTGGAGAGCCTGACAAAATTGCTAATGCAAAAAAATCCTTGATTTGGGCTGTAGTTGGATTGATAATCTCGCTTTCAGCTTATGCTATTATGGTTTATATCGAACAAACATTCTTATATATTTGACAAGTCTAACAATATAATACTAAGATATAACTATATAAGTTATACTAAAAAAGGAGAGGTTTATGAAGAAATTATTTGCGTCTATTTCTGCAATAACAGCTGGTATTTTGGTACCTGCTGTTGCGCAAGCACAAAGTTTCAGCAATTGGATACCTACGGGGGATTTTCCTGTAAATGATTTTCCTACATTAATTAGAACAATCATTTTGTGGTTGTTGTTTTTCTCTATGATATTTGCTGTAATTTACGCTATTTGGGGTGGCTACCAATACATTACGTCCGGTGGTGATGCAGAAAAAGCAACAGCTGGTAGAAACTCTCTAGTAAATGCAGTGATAGGTATAATAATTATTGCAGCATCTTACGCAATATTGATCTGGGTTTTAGGTTTAATTAATACCACTTAATTAATAAAGCTTATTTAAAAACAGCGTTTTATTTAAACGCTGTTTTTTATATAGTGCTTATTGTTCTCTTGCCACTCTCCGCACTTCGTCGATAGTAGTAACTCCATCCAATACCCTTGAAATACCATCTTCTAAAAGACTGATCATTCCTTTTTTTCTAGCAACGCTCAAAATCTCTGAACTAGAACTTCTTTTCAAAACCATATCCTCAATTTCTCTATCTGGGACAAGAGCCTCCGCAATAGGAATTCTGCCAGAATAACCTGTATTGTTACATTTCTCACAACTCTTTCCTCTCCATAACTCACTAGTGACAAGTCTCTGGCCCTTAAAGTTACTGGGGGTTTTATCCCAAACGCTTTTTATTTGATCAATTGTTTTTTGATCTAATTTATACTTTTCACGGCAATTTTCACATATTTTACGAACCAATCTCTGGGCTATGATTAGATTGATTGACCCAGGTAATAAATAAGTCTCTACCCCCATCTCAACCAACCTTACGATAGTTGCGATTGCTGTGTTTGTATGAAGTGTCGACAATACTAAGTGCCCTGTTTGTGCGGCTTGTATGCATATTTTAGCTGTTTGTTGATCTCTGATCTCTCCTATCATGATAATGTCCGGGTCTTGCCGAACAACAGACCTTATACCTACCGCATAATCATAGTTATTTTCTGGGTCAATTTGAGATTGGCTTATACCCTGTAAGCGATATTCAACAGGGTCTTCTAGGGTGATTATCTTCACCCCTGGTTTATTTAGCTGGTCTAAAATAGCATATAGTGTTGTGGTCTTACCTGAACCAGTAGGACCTGTGTTCAAAATCATACCGTGGGGCTTTGACACCGCATCTTGAACAGCTTGCTTTACTGTCTTACTAAAACCTAGATCATCTAAAGAAAAAAAACTATTTTCTTGAGTTAATAATCTCAAAACCAAATTCTCACCATATATTGAAGGCAAACTAGACACTCGAATATCTATTTTTTTATTAAGCTTGGTTACCTCGAACTGTCCGTCTTGAGGAGCTTTGTTTAAGTCTAGTTTCAATTTTGCTAAAAATTTTATCCGCGATCGTAATAGCTTGTATGTGTCAATTGGTAGCTCAGATATTGTGTGCAAAATCCCATCAACGCGAAATCGTATTCTGCTTGTTTTTTCTTTTGGTTCGATATGTATGTCTGAAGCTTTTACCTGTAAAGCACCAAATATTAATGTGTCGAGGATTTGTGAGGTCGATGTTTGTTGTAACTTAGATTGTAAGCTAGATATTGATGCGACTTCTTGTTTAATAGACCTTTCAACCCCTTGGTCGACCTTAGCCACTTCACCTTTATCCTCTGGCTGAACAACAAAATCATAGCTCTTTAACGCATACCTGAAGCTTGTTTTAGAAATTATCGCAAATGCTAGGTCTAGATTGTGAGGTTTTAATATTGTCAATATCTGAGCTATCATGTTCTGATCTTCGGGATTACATGCAGCTAACCAAAGCTTATTTGCATGTATTGTATATGGGACTATATGGTATTTTTCTGCAATAGATTTTGGGATTAAACTCAGTGGCTTTGGTGGTATGTGCTTACCAACTAAATTCAAATACGGATATCCTAAATTTTTACCTTTATTTTGTACAAATATTTCTTCTTTACTTTTTGTATAAGCGTCTAGTTCTTTAGTTATCTTAATACTAGCAGATGAGTGTATCTTGTTATTTTGGGCTGTTTTTTCTTCTTGTTTTTGTGGAGAAACACCCGTTACTGATGTATTGGTGTTGTTTTGTAAATTTTTTTGTATATTAATAATTCACCCTCTTTTATAATATTGTATCAGAATTTAACAAACAGTCGCTTTGTCGTGGCGGAAGCGAGAGGATTCGAACCTCTGGTGCTTGTAAAAACACACCTGTTTTCGAAACAGGTCCATTAAACCACTCTGGCACGCTTCCTTGTTTATTTTATACTTTTTCTAAAAAAGTTCGAATTTATTTCTTGATTAGTTTTTTGGTTTTTACTGCAAGTTTAATTTTATTAGGTTTGTTTGCATTTTTTCGCATAAACAGATCTAAGTCATGATTTACTAAGTACTGTTGGTATGCAGAAAAAGCTGTGTTTACTGTCCAATAAAGAGCAAGAGCCGCGGGAAACTGTCGAGCAATAATAAACGTAAATATTGGAAAAAAATACATCATGTTTTTCATCAACGCATTTTGAGTAGACGGAGAAACCTTATCCTTGGTTCGGCTCATCATCAAATAGGATTGCAAAAACTGAAAACTCGCTGCTAAAGTAGGTAAAACCCATAAATCGGATTTTGTAAGATCAAATATTAAAAAATTTGCATTTATTGTTTCGGGCCTTGGCACAAATGACCACAAATGCTCGCCAAACATACTTACGCTGATTCCTTCACGCAAGACAGAGTACAGCGATATTAAAATAACTAATTGCACTATAGTGGGTAAACAGCTAGAAAATGGGTTGACTTTGTTTTCCTGAAACAACTTCATCATCATTTCGCTTTGTTTTTGCTTATCACCTTTGTGCTTTTTGCGAAGCTCTTCTATTTTTGGCTGTAAGTCTTGTTGTGCTTTAGATATTTCTAGGGTTTTTCTAAATGATGGGAATAAAATCAACCTTATAAGTATCGTTAATACGATTATAGACATACCTAAATTGCCTGCAAATAGAAAACTTAAAAAAACCAAGACATTAAACAGTGGCTCATAGAATAGGTGTGTAATTATTTCCATATTATTTTATTTAACTGGGTCGTTTCCTCCAGAGTTCCATGGGTTGCATCTTAAAATTCGCCACAGCCCCTTGTAACTACCTTTGAAAAAACCATATTTATTTATTGCTTGGTGTGTATACTCTGAACAAGTTGGTTCAAACTTACAAAACCCCTCGCCTGTTACTTTGCTTATGATGCCGTGGTCAGGAGATAGTGTTCTTTGATATAAACGAATTGATTTTAACGCCACGTATCTTAACATAATAAATCATGTATTGCTTTGTCTAGCTTTTTATAATCTTCTTCACTGGGAGCTTTAAATACTCTGACCAGTATCTTGTGTTGGTGCTTTGGGTCACACAGTAAATTGTCGCGTGTTATGGAATAAATCTTTCTCCTAATCTGATTTCTTTGAACAGCCTTTGGCACTGCAGATGTTGGTATTGTCAAACCGAAAATTGACTTAGCCTCTGGACTTGACACATAAACTATACCCGCCCAACCTAAACTTATCTTTCTGCCCTTTTTTAATGTTTTGCTATAGTCTTGATTTGTAAACTTAGAACCTTTAGCTAGCATTATTTGTGTTTTTGCTGTTTTTTAACCAAACTTACTGTAAGTTTTTTTCTACCCTTAGCTCTTCTGCGCTTCAATATAGCAATGCCAGATACTGAAGCGTTTCTTTTTAGAAAACCATGGGTTTTTACTCTTTTGGCTTTTTTTGGTTGGTATGTTCTTTTCATAATATTAAATAAAAAAACGATTTGTTGAATCTGTCTTATTCTAATCCAAACCAAAAATAAAATCAAACTTGTTTGTTTGCTGTGTGTTTATGTTTGAGTTAATCGTATGGTATAATTTAATGTTTGTATATAAGAATTGTTGCTTGTGGATAAAACTGATACTATAACAACACGTTGTGGACAACTTAGTCTTTATAGGTAAACATAAGGATCAGAAAGATGGACAAAGAAAAGGTTTGGAATGTTACATTGACAGAGCTTGAACTAGCTTTGTCAAACGCTAATTATAAAACATGGTTTAAGGATACTTTTATTTTAGAATTAGACGACAACCAGGTGATAGTGGGGGTTCCTAGTATGTTTATCCAAGAATGGTTAAAGAAAAAATACTATGACCAGGTAATGAAAATACTCAAAAATCAAATCCCTACATTAAAAAAAGTCGGTTTTAGAGTAAGCTCAGAAAAGACAAAAGACCAAAAAGACGACAAGCCAAAGGGCCCCAGTACCGGGCCATTCAATACCTTTGTAGTTAACACAAAAAAAACTACAAAAACTAGTTCTCTAAACCCAAAATATTCTTTTGAGACGTTTGTTGTTGGAGAAAACAACAAACTAGCACATGCGGCAGGAATTGCTGTTAGTAAAAAGCCTGGCAAGTCATACAATCCTTTGTTTTTGTACGGCGGTGTTGGCTTAGGAAAAACCCACTTGATGCAAGCCATAGGTCGTGAAATCCAAAAAAAGGACCCTAAAAACAAAGTACTATACGTGTCGTGTGAAAATTTTTGCAATGAGTTTATTCAATCTATCCGTTCTGGAAAAATTAACGATTTCAAAAAAACCTTCCGTGGAACTGACGTTTTGCTTGTAGACGATATTCAGTTTTTAGCAGGGAAAGAAGGTACGCAAGAAGAATTTTTTCACACATTTAACTACTTACACCAACTCAACAAACAAATAGTACTGTCGTCAGACCGCCCACCAAAAGCCATAGCAACACTGGAGGATCGTTTGAAGTCTCGTTTTGAGTGGGGCATGATCGCTGACATAGGTGTCCCAAACCTTGAAACCCGCAAGGCTATTCTAGAATCAAAGTCCCAAGAAAAACAACTTACACTAGAAACAGAAACCATAGAATACATCGCTCTAAACATCCAAAACAATGTTCGAGAACTAGAGGGAGCGCTCAACCGCTTAAGCGCCTATACCGAACTAAATCAAAAAAACATTGGGTTTGAAGATGCCAAGCTTGCGTTAAAAGAACTAATCAAGCCCAACTTAAAGTCAATTTCTTCTGAAAAGATCTTAGAATCAGTTTGTAGATATTATAATTTAAAAAAAGAAGATTTGATCAAAGCAGGACGTAGCAAAGAAGTGGTAATGCCTAGACAAATAACAATGTACCTACTTCGTGTTGAAATGAATTATTCATATCCTCGGATAGCAAGCCTCTTGGGGAAAAAAGACCACACAACAATAATGCATGGTTGTGAAAAAATTGAGAGGGGGGCACAGAACAGTCCAACCCTTCAATCTGACTTAGCTAAAATTAAAGAAGTATTATATAGTTATTAGTTGTCCACAATTTCTGTGGATAAGCTGTTAGAAGTGTTGTGGTTAATTATTAACTATTTCTTAATTCGCTTAATATTCCATCCTGTTATCAGATAGATAAACTTATCCACCTATACACAACTATTACCCGTAATATATTCACATTTATTTAACAAGATATCCACAATTAAAGATTAATTTTATTAAGTGTGTTTGTAGGTTTATCCACAATTATCAAACCATTTATTATAATATACTATTATATTTAATACATTAATAAAGGAATTTTATGAAACTCATATGTACGCAAGAAAATTTAAATAAAGGTTTGAATTTATGCTCCCGTATTGTATCAAGCCCTAAGACACTACCTATACTTAGTAATGTGTTAATTTCTACTGACAAGGGTAGGTTAAAACTATCTGTTACAAACCTAGAAGTAGGTATAAATGTTTGGATAAGGGCTAAAATCGACAAACAAGGTGCAATTACAGTGCCTGCAAGGATTTTAAATGATTTCGTCAACAACAACAGAGATACAAACATAGAACTACAAACAAACGAGTTAAACCTAATAGTTCAAAGTGATAACTACCAGGCCAAAATCTCAGGTATTGAGTCAGGAGAGTTTCCAGTAATACCAACCATAAAAGACGATCAAGGTTTGGAACTATCAGTAAAAGACCTAGAGCAAGCCATCCCAAGAGTTACAATAGCCTGTGCGACCGAAGAGAGTCGCCCTGTTTTGTCTGGGGTGTTGTTTAATTTTGTAGAAAATAAACTAAAATTAGTTGCTACTGATAGTTATAGGTTGGCTGAACAAGTAATAAGCCTAGAAAGCAAATTAGACTTGCCAAGGGTTATAGTACCCGCTAAAACCATGCAAGAGGTACATAGAATAATTGGCGCTTATTCAAACTCAAAAGACAAGTTGAAAATAAACATTGCCGAAAATCAAATATTATTTAAGTTTAGCAACGACGTCGAAGTGAGCTCAAGACTAATAGAGGGTGTGTTCCCAAGCTATGAGCAGATTATACCATCTGCCCCAAGTACAGTTGTGACAACAGATAAAAAAAAGTTATTAAGTGCGACCAAAGGTGCTAGTCTTTTTTCTCAAAACACAGCAAACAACGTGCGAGTAAAAACAGAAAAAGATAATTTAATTATCTCAGCACAGTCAAGCCAAATTGGAGACAGTAAAACTCAAGTAAAGTCAGACGTACAAGGGGAAGATATAGAAATAGCTTTTAACGCTAGATTTATTATCGATGCTTTAAACAATCTTTCCGGTGATAACGTGGAATTAGGCTTAACCGAGAAACTGGCACCTGCAAAGATTGTCGATCCAAAAGACAAAGCCTACACATATGTGATCATGCCTCTCAGAACAGAAGAATAAGCAGATAAAATAATTATGCAATTGCTATCTTTGAGGTTGAACAACTTTAGAAATTTTTCTGAGAAAAAACTAGATTTTTCTGATAGGAACTTGATATACGGGAGGAATGGATCAGGGAAAACAAATATATTAGAAGCACTGCACCTTGTTTGTACTGGTAAGTCTTTTCGAGCCAATTACAATAATAATTTTATAAAAAAGAACAAGCCTAGCAGCAGCGTATTCATCAACTACATAGACGAATCAAACAAAACCAAAAACAAACAGAGTTTGGTTTTCGAGCCCAGAGATACAAACAAGGTACAAAAAAGCCTATATAGAAACTCAAAAAAAGTTAGTGTCTCGGATTTTATCGGTAAGGTCCCAGTAATTGTTTTTGCTTCGGAAGAATTAAAAATGATATGGGGGTCGCCAAAAGACCGGAGATCGATTTTAGACCTATTTATAGCACAGACTATGCCTAGCTATGCAATTCAACTATTAAAGTATTTAAGGGTTATCAGGCAACGAAACAGGCTGTTGTTTGTGATTGGTGTGGGTCGCGCAAAGATACGAGAATTAGAATTTTGGGATACTGAGCTTGTTAGCATGGGTAGTGATATTATTAACAACAGAAACAACATTACCAAAGGTTTAAATAAATACATTAAAGATCAGTACAAAGATATTAGTGGCACAAGCGACGTCGTAAGCTTGTCGGTAGAAAGCACTGTAAGCACCGAGATAGAAGGTATTAAATTAGAAGAAGTAAAAAGTGTTTATAAAAATAAATTAAAACAGAACATTAAATCGGATGTAAAACAAGGGTATACTTCCATAGGGCCCCATAGAGACGACATAGGGATACGAATTAATAACAACGAGATTAGTTGCTTTGGCTCTAGAGGAGAGGGCAAGACAGCAGTTCTTGCTATGAAGTTTAGCCAGAGACAACTACTAAGAGATCGGTTGGGTGTTAAAAAGTGTTTATTTCTCTTAGACGATGCTTTTTCAGAGCTTGACAAAGAAAGAGGCGAGTATTTGTTAAACAACTTAAGTGACGAACAAAGTATTTTTACCTATACAAGCGTTCATCCAAAAATCAAAAAATTTAATTTAATAAAACTATAATGTTTACCAACGTAAATCGTATTATAGAAAACAAAAAAACAAGTTCTTTTGTAAAAAAACCAGCTCAAGCTGCTTTGGTTTGTTATCAGGCAAAAAGCACACTTGAGTCATTGTTGAAACAAGAATTAAAACAAGTAAATTATAAATTTAATAAAGGAATTTTACATATCTACTGCCCCCACGCACTAACGCCTGACATTGGGATGTTATTACCAGAAATTCAAAACATATTAGACCAAAGAATTGGTCGAAATAAAATCAGATCTATTAAAATTAAGCCCATATAACAGAGTTTAGTAACCTACGTGTACCACGTCCCAAGTTTTATCTGAAACAATAACACCTTTTTGTCCTCGTTCTGAAGCAGTTTTTCCATATTCTTTCAATACTTTATATAAGTAGCGATTACGGTCTTCTTCTCTGTGAGTAAGGATTTGGACAGGTTGCATGCCTTTGTTTTTGCCCGCAATTTTATCGCCTTGAGCTTCTAAGTTTTCGTTCATATACAAAAGGTCTCCTACAAGCATAGCGACCTTATATTGCGCAGAGTCGACAGCAATATCTTTAAATACGCTACCTGAAAATTTAGGTTTATATGACCATTCGCGCGGACAGTACGGGAAAGAAGATGGCAGTATTCCTAGTTCGTCAGGGTGTTCTGGTTCCATTTTCATCCATGCTGGAGGAGATCCAAACCCAGGGTAATAATTGCAGGGAGTAGTTCGGACACGTACCCTGTAAACACCGGTCAGTAGGGTATATGCAAGGGCTATCCACCCGATTATAGGGACAGATCCAGCTATTAGGTAAGTGATAGCTAAGCCTACTAGAGCAGACATAGTGCCAGCAGGCAGTCCGAACTGTTGGTCAAGCTTTGCCAATTGTTTTCTAAATAAATAAGTAACCACTACAGCTACAATTTGCGCAATATCTGTTCGAAATTGTGCTTTGGCCTCGCTAAGTAAGGTGGCATCACCGGCGGCTGCAATTTTCGCAGCCTTATAAGCACTTAAAGCAGAGCGATAGCTATCGTAGGCTTGCCAGATAACTTGAGTTGTCCCAGCGGGAAGTCCAAGCCAGTCATCAACGAATTTTGAAATCAAAACCTTATTCACATCTATAGCCCCACTGATGTCTCCGTCCAAAAGCAACCTAATGGTATGCGGATGAAAATTAATACCGGTCAATTCATTTAGTTTGCCAGAAACAAAATTTATTAGCGTATCTTCCCCAAATTGCTCCCAGTCTCCAGTGTTGATAGCTTGCTTAAGTCCAGAAATATTAATGTCTATACCCGTTTCATTTTTTATTATAGTAATGAGCTCAGATCCATACTTGTCTATTACAAAATCTAGCAACATTTCTCTTCTTTCTTCTGGTGTTCCTTCAAACATAGTTTCTGAAAAACCAGGAGGGATCTCTTCGTCCAGGTGTTCGTGTAATTGAGCATCCATCAGTTTATACTTAATATAGCTCAACCCCTCTTTGCGTGCAGCTCTTCCTGCAAATTCTTGTTTTTCCTGTTCTGGCATCCCGTCAACTAGCACAGCATTTTCAGGATCAGCAAGCCATTCTGACATTAGTTGCGGGTCTCCTGTAAGTGCGTTTTTCACATCTCCAAAAGTGATATTATCTATACCCAAAAACTCTTCATTGTAAGATTTTTGCATTTGGCCAGAAGCAACTGAGTATAGAAAGTCTTTAGCGTTCCCATCTAGAATTCCCTTAAATTCATCCGCCATGTTTTGGTCGTTTGCTTGAAATTTGGCTAGTTTTTCGGGCATTTGTTCTGGGCTCCATTTGTCAGAACCTTCGTTTACTGAAGACTCGAGGTAATACCACAAAAGGAAACCAAAGAGTTGAAAATCAGAGTTTCCACTGAGGTCTTCTAGATAATTTTCAAACAAACGAATTCCGGCATCAATGATCACGTCTTCAAAGTTTTCGCTACCATCTAATATTTTTTGCATTTCATCTGCATTAAACCCTATATATTGCTCTAGATTGAATCCAGCAAGCTCGCTCAATGCGGGTATGAGTTTGGCTACATCATTCCAGTTTAGTCCGCTGGGATCTAAAATTCCTAAATCTTTTCTGTCAATATCGGGGTCAAGATCGCCACTTTCCTTTGGTCCAAGCAAGATGTCCGTAAGAGCGCCTATAAGGCTATCGTCAAGGCCAAGGTAGTGGGCTAATTTTTCAGCAGTTAAGCTAATAGCAGCACCTTCGCCCACATCTCTAACAAAGTCTCCAGTTGATCCGCCCTGCAAATAACTCTTTATATGATCTGTGTTTACACCAAGAATCCTAGCCACATACAGTATACCTTCCGTAGAATTATCAATAATACTAGAATTTATCTTGCTAGCGCCATTAAGTGTTAAATGAAAAATTTCAGACACTCGTTGGATTCCAAGTTTTGAGATCATAGCATCTAGATCACTGTAATCCTTTAAAGTTCCTATCGGTATACCGAGCCGTGTTTCAACTATGCCACTACCTAAGCTTTCTCCAAATTTTCCGTCCTGTAATAAGTCAAGGTCTATAGGGGTGTTTATTCCAAAAAACTGACTAATCAACAGTGCTCCAGTTTCTTGGATTATCTCTTCGGCGGTGCCACCTTTTCTGATAACCTCTGATACGCTGTTTTTTGGTAGATTAAGGGCTTCGTCTATCATCGACCCTCCAATATCTATCAAAGAGTCAAAGTCGCCATTAAAAATATTTTCTAAGTCTGAGCCACTAATGTTTAGTCCAAATTCATCATTTATATAATCGGAAGCTATTATTCCCAGAGCTTCTCTTATGTTGTTATTTGAGTTGCCATTTATGAGCGCATCGAAAGCATTGTTAGGCAACCCCCAGGCAAACTCCCATTGGTTTGAAAGAATTTCTTTGCCCACAACCTCTAAGCTATCCACTGGATCGTTGCTTAATAGTGCGTTTAATACTTTAGTTGTTGAGATATCGTTTCCATATATGTTGAAGTTTGGAATATCTAAGTCTGCTGAGCCTACGTCTGGAAGAAAAGGAAGATCAACTCCCTCAATAAAAGAATTTATTGAGTTTTCGATTTTTTGAATTGAGTCTAAGTCTGAATCAGAAAGGTCAGAGATATTTTGTATAGACCTTGCAGCGTCATTTAGTTTATTGATGTCTTGCTCAACGTTTGCGGTATCAACGTCCAGAATAACGCTCAGTTGATTTATTATGCTCAAAACACCATTGACCGTTTCTCCAATATCAGAATCATTTTTTAAGTTTTCGAGTTGAGACTTAAGGTCTTTTGCGGTGTCAACGTAAAATTGTATTTGAGCGACCGTTGAATTTAAAGGGTCATAATTTTCTAAAGCAGCATGCCCCATACCGCTTAACAAAGTAGTTTCACCCAATCTATTAAATACAGCAAAGGCACCATTTTTAATAAATATGTTTTCTAAGTCCCCGGCTTTTAAACCCAACCCACCTGCTAACTTGCCTTCGTCAATGATCAGGCCATTGTTGTTAGTGGTAGTGCCTTTACTTTGAATCCATGTCTTAACCAAGGCTTGCTCATCTGGGTTATTAGCGATAATACGACTAGCTAAATCAACTCCAGCACTTAGTAAGGTTTCACTGATATTTCCTGAACTAGTTCCTGTTAAGATATTTATAGTTCCTTCGGGTAAGCTTAAGGCCTCGTCCAGCCTATTGTTTCGGTAAATATCAAGGCTATCAGATAAAAGCTTCCTGTCTTCTGGTTTAGAGTCCAAGTCTTTTAGTGATCCTTTTGATAGTTCTAGGTCGTCCTCAAGTTCTCGTATAAGCATCTGCCTAAGAATATCGTCAGTGTTTCCGGAAGACGTTTCAAGGCTACCTTCTGGCAACTCAAGACGTGACTCCGTTTCTACCCTACCTAGATTTCTTTTTATTTCACTTAAACCATTGCCTCGTAAACCTGCGGGGTCTAAGCCTAACAAGTTTCCAAGATAGCTCCTCCCCATTTCTTTAACCAGGCTTTCCCATGACATATCAGAGAAATCTATATTATTTAGGTCTAATCCGGGAATATCAGCACTGGATACTAGCCATTGAAGTGCAAGAATCTTAGTTAGGTCTTCTAAGTTATTTAAAGAATAATCATTTAAATCTATCTCTATGCCAAAAAGATCTGCTACCTCATAAAGCATAGTAGAGTTTAACTGATCGAAGCCAAACTGACTAAAGGTTCCCTGAAGGCTTTGGTTAAAGGTATCCATTCCTCTACTGTCTTGAAATCCTTTTTCTGTTTGCCACGCAACCTTGATTGGCATAGTTGGGAGTACTTGTTTTTTATCTCCAGCAACACGATATTTTTTTAACACAGAATATATATAATCTATTTCTTCTATGTCTACTCCTTGTCCTCGAGAATGAGCAGATACGTTTGGTTTGGTATCTTCTGGGTATTCCCTTGATACTTTACGGCTAGATATTCTAGTATCATAACCCTTCATTAGTTTCTTGATTTTTAGACGAGTATACCCTGCCCCCCCAAATTCCCTTGGTGTTACAAGGTAATTTACAGTTTTCAAAACCCTTCTATCTATTTCTTTGTTTTTTACGTGTTCAGCGTCTCTCCTACTAACTTTAATAAGTGGCTTTTCTTGAGCCATTTCAACCATGTTTAGCATATTATAATTATATTTACTGCTGACCAACGCTTGATATGCTGAGCTATTTAGTTGGATTCCTTTGGGTGCTGCATCTATTGTATTGACTTTATTTTGAGCCTGAGCTTCTGCCATGTTTGAAAAAGGTATGATTATAGGGAACGTTATCAACAATAAGCTCAATAACCCTACTACGCCTTTTTTTATATATTTATTCATAAGTGAAGTTGATATTAATATTTGCTTTTTCGAACTTTTGTAAATGTTTTACAAGTGTAATTAAGTCATGAGAGGACATTCTTAATGGTCCAGAAGTAGCTCGTAGAACTGCAATTGATCCAACAGAGGTGTTTATTGTTTCGTCCTTGGTGTTGGCGCTGATTATCACACCTGGACTGTTGCTTAATTCGATATAATATCTACCGAAACTATAACCATTTTTATCAATGAACTGATTGCCTTCACCAGCGTCTAGAAGTTTTTCTATAGACACAGTTGTTTCTGGTAGTTTTTTCCCGTCTATGTTGTTGATTGCATCATAGCCAAAATAAACAGGGGCGCTACCGAGTATTATATCGCCCGTATCATTATTTGAAGAGTGAAAATACATTCTTCTTTCTGGAACTTTTACTTCAATTCTTTGGATAGGTCTTTGCCCAATATTTTCCAAATGACCAGGTAATTCAACGATAAATATCCCTAGCAAATCTAGAAAGTTATGATAATTTTGATTTACCTGACTAACCATTTCTGTTCTAGACTCTTCTTGTGTCGTTGAAAGATCCAGCAGGTTGTTTATAATTGTAGTTGTTTCTTCAGTGATGGAGTCTAGCTCGGCATTTTCTACAGAGTTAGATACTATCGTTAGGTTGTCTTGTAGGTCGCCTCCTTCATCTATTAAAGTTTCAGCAGCTTTATTTTGATCACCAGCTAAAGTTAAAAAGTCCCTACTTACAGTACCTGAATCAGGCTCGAAGGGAGTGCCACCATATTGATCACTACAGCCAATTGCCATAAAAACCAGTATTACCATTACTACGGTTAGTACTATTACAGCAACTATTCCCCATGGACCTAATCTGGCAAGTAATGGTGCGATTTTTGAGCCGAGCTTAGCCCCCGCGCCCCGTATGCCTGAGCCAAGAGCTTTGGTAGTTTTGGGGTTTATTGGTTTTGAGCTAGTTTTTGGTATTGGTTTGGTTGGTTTCTTGTTTATGTCTGGTTTTCCAGAATCTTTGGCTGTAGCCGTATTGTCTTCCGTTGGTGGTTTGTTTGTTGAAGAGGGCTTGTTTGTATCCTGGGCGGGTGTTGTCTCTTTGTTTTGATCGTCTTCAGAACTTTTAGATTCAGAGCTTTGATCGTCTTCAGAACTTTTAGATTCAGAGCTTTGATCGTCTTCAGAACTTTTAGATTCAGAGCTTTGATCGTCTTCAGAACTTTTAGATTTTTTAGCATCACTGTCATCGTTCGTAGCTTTGTCTCGGGTGGGTGGTTCTGTTTGTTCGCTATCTCCTTGTGTGCCACCACCATCATACACCCCTGTATCGGGTGCTTGTTCTTTGTGTACACTTGGTTCTTCTCCAGGACTAAGCGGAGAAATCTTAGAGGAGTCTTGTTGTTCTTGTTTGGGTTCTTTTTCGGTTGAAAATGGCTTTGGTTTTTCTTTTCCTGGTTTTTGAACTGGAGTTTCATAGGGCGAGATTCGAGGCGGTTTATCAGACGACTTAGGTGTTTTGGTTTCTATGTTTATGTCACCAACTTCAACGTCACTTTTAACACCAACAGTAGCCTTGACCGGTTGTTTTTTAATTATCTCGCCTGACTTTATTATTTCTTCTTCTTTTTTGTCTGCCATAGAGTAGGTTTAATTAGTTATATGTTCCGTCGTCTAACTTTAAATAATAAATAATAGAATTATTTAAAAAGTAAAGTATCTCATTATCATTATTGTATAAGATGTTTTGTATCTCAAGATCTTTAGATGAATCAAGTTTATAGTTATTATTAATATCAGCGCTCATCCCTCTTTTGTTTATTTCGTAAGTATTGCTGCTTTTATTATACTCGCTAAATAGAATATATTCATCATCTAACCAAATTACGTTTTGTATGTCTGTATAAATATTTAAGTCTGTAGTTTTTTTGGATTCTATGTTCACATGGTTCAGTTGAGAAGTATCCTCTGAATATGTGGTGAATATTAAATTTTCGTCATTTGGAGAGAACTTTCCACTTAATTGATTTCCGTCAGTTACGAGTTCGGTCAACTCTTTTTGGTTTATGTTGTATAAATATATCTGATTTTCTTTATAATCTCTTGATCTAGGGATTAATGCTAGATAATTACCAGAATTAGAAACAATGATTTTTGGATTTTCTACCGAGGCACTTTTTGAATTTAATAATTGTGTGGGTGGCTCGGTAAGATTTTCAATAAGAGCTTTATATAACAAGCCAGAGGTTGTGTTGTAGTATAGGTTTTTTGTATCTGATGAGTACTGAACGTCTTGAATGTCGTTTCCCAAAAGACGGATATCTTTTTCATTAAAATATATAAACGTTTTTATTCCCGAATTACTACCTTCTGCGAATAAAGTATTGTTTGTTTTATTTGCAGGGATTTGGATTATTACCGAATCTAAGTCAGGTGCCCAAACAAGATTTATAATATTATTCATAACATCAGCAGATATTTTATTGAAATCTTTTTGACTACCGTCATTATCTAATGTTGCGGAAAACAATGCCTTCCCTTGATTGCTGCGATAGTATAATAAATTATTTCCAAAATCGGACCCTAAATAGTCAGCTGGATATTTTATGAGTTGTTGAGCAATTGGATAAGATCGTAGCTCAATGTCTAGTGTTTTGTTTGTGAGTTTTGATAAGTCAATATTTCTTTTATACGTAAAATAATTGTTTTTGCTTATTTCAAAATCGTGTATATCGCCAGACAGACTTATTTCTAATATTTGATTGCGAATTTCAGAACTATAGTCTTTATCGTCTATCAGAATAGTAGCTTCTTCAGTATTTAGTTTTACAGTAATTGTTTTTTTAGAAAAATAAGTAAAATATGCATATCCTGCTCCAGCAAGAACTACAAAAGCGACAATTACTCCGATAATTAAACCAAGTATTGGTTTTCTTTTTGGTTTTTTTAATCCCAAAGATTCGTTGTTTGGTGGTCGAGGTTGTTCTTTTTCAAAACCCTTTAAATGTAAAGAGTCTAGGATCGCACTATCGGGTTTTGTTTGTTTTGGGGTATTGTTAGTTTCGGGGTTTGGTTGACTTGTTCCCGGGTCTGTTGGTTTCTTAGGCTTGTTGTTTTCGGGTTCTTGTTCGGAACTAGGCCGAGTACTGGTTATTTTTGGTTCAAAGGCAAGGCCTTCTTCAAATATATCTTTTACTTTTTCATCTGATTTATTTTTGCCAGCAGGGAACTGGTTTGTGATTTGAATATTTGAATTTTCAGGGTTGTTTTGATTTTTACTTAGATTATTTGGCATAATAATATATTTTAATTTTTATCTTTCTTAGCTTGTATTTCTAGTAATTCCTGAGGGTTTGATGTAATAAATACATGTTCTTCTGGTGAAGCTATAATTTTAATTGCTACGTGATTTAAACCAGCGAAAAACAAACCTTCCCCCATATCGCTATTTAGTAATAAAAACTTCTCTCCTTCTGTGAGATGAAAAACTTCAGCTACATTGTCAATTGCTGAAGGAGCTTGTTTTAATAATAGCTGCAAACTAGAATTAGCAACTACGCTTCGTCCGTACCTGGAAGTTAAAAAATCTTCTACATCTTGACTGATGATTGTGAGGCCAAGATAGTATTTTCTGCTTCGTTTTGCCAAACCATATAAAAACTTTGCACTGTCTTCGTATTGCATCATCCACCACGCCTCATCAATTATAAGTAACCGCTTTCTAAGGTCTGATCTGATTTTATCCCAGATATAGGAAAGGATCATGTACATGGCTACAGGTCTTAGTTCGTCTTCTAGGTCGCGAATAGAGAAAACCACAAAACCCTTATCAAAATTGAGATTGGTTGGATTATTTAAAAGACCAGCAAAAGTACCCTCTGTAAACTTTGACAATCTTTGAACAATTTTTTCTGCCCCACGCATATTTTCAAGAACGCTATGCAGGTCGCCTAGTACCGGAGGTGGGTTTGTAAAGGTCGCAGGATCATGGGTTATATCTTTAAGAGCATAGGTTTCAAAAAGAGCTTTATCTAGGATAGAGTCTTCTTCAGGCGTCATACTGCCTAGCATTAACCGCATTAATCCGTGTAAAAGTATAACTTTTTCTCGTAGTAACCCTTCTTTGTCTTCGTCCCCTTTTGTTATAATAGGTAAATCAAGCGGATTGACTTTATGGTCAGACTTTATGCTCAGATTAATAAAGCTCCCACCAACCTCTTCGCATAGATTTTTATATTCATTTTCTGGGTCAAGTACCATAACGTCAGTATCAAACATTAAGTAACGTAGTATTTCAAGCTTTACTGCATATGATTTACCAGCACCTGACTTTGCAAAAACTACCATATTTGGATTTTCTAAACTGAATCGATCAAATAATACCAAGCTATTATTGTGCCTATTGATACCATACAATATACCTGAATTGGTAGTAAGCTCTGATGATACAAACGGAAACACTGATGAAATTGAACCTGTATCAAGATTACGAGTTACGGTTAATTCATCTAAAAACACAGGTAAGGTTGAGGTAAATCCTTGTTCCATTTGTAATAAAGCTTCTTTAGTGTAAATCATCTTACTTCCTAGTAGCGACTCCATTTGTTTGGTGATTGTGTCTAGTTCTTCTAAGCTTGTTCCGTATATAGTGAAATATAAACTAAATCGAAAGAGTTTAAGCTCACCTTTTTGTAGTGTAGTGCGTATCTCTTCTACGTCTTGGATCGCGGTTTCAAGTTCCGGATCTGATACAAGTCCTTTTTCTTGTTGTATTCTGTGACTTGCTTCTAGTTGCCCGAGTTTGGTTCGCAAGCTATACATGGCAGACTTTGATTCAACCGGATATATATACATCCCCATATCCAAAGGTATGTCATAGCTAATTATTGAAGACAACCAGTTAGTGTAAAGGTATCTAGGGTATGTATAAACAAATATTGTTCGTGCGAAAATTTTATTGAGCTGCAAATAATTTGTGTTAACAACCAAATCAGAAGGAGCTATGATGTCCAGTATTGTAGTTTCGCCTTGTTCTCTGGTAGTGGGTTGTTGTTTTTTAGGTTTGGTTATCATTTTGCTTTGGTTGTTTTTTTAATAATTGTTTGGTTGTAATGTTTTTTGTATCAGTTAACTCCTCAAACATTGATGTGTCTGGATTATAGGTATTGTAATACAATTCAGTTAGTTCCTGGGTATTTAATTGAATTGCTCTTAATCCTAGTGGGTTTAAGCCTGATACGACCAATCTAGTTCTTTGAGATAATAGCTTGTAGTTATCGTCAAAATTACTAACTTCTACCTTTGGTACTTGTTTGCCTATACCTTTTAAAAATTCAGCAGTAATAGAGCTTTTATTGATCATTGGTGGTATATAAGGAACTGCTACATAAAATTTTTTTGTCATAATATTTGCGACCGACAATAATTTTACTAAAAATTCAGTATAGTTTTCTATTTGAGTAATAATTAGTTCGTTGGTAGCTTTATTTCTTTGCTCTTCTAAGCTTTTGATATATGAGTTTAAATTTATCTTTCTGGATTGCATAATTATTTGAATTGGGAACTCTAAAGAGTTTAAAAATCTTTGGAAACCTATAATTAATGCGTCTTGTTCTCTTTCACTTTTGAGGTCAAAATTTACAGCTGCAACCATCACTACCATACGCAAAGAACCGTCTTTCATTATTACGGTGCCATTTATTATTTCAGCGATAGGTAAGTGGGCCTGTGTACTAGGTGTTGGCTTGTTTGTTTTCTTTTCTTTTTTCATTGTTTGTTTGTTTTTAGACTAAACGGATCTTCGACTTGTTTATTTTCAATGTTAGCTTGAGGAGTTGTTGTTTTTTCGCTAGACTTTATTCGGTTTGAGGTATCTATTGATGTTTCATCAACTGATTCGCTATCTATGGGTTTCCAGCCTTTGGTATCAACTGTTTCGGCTAGTTTTTGTATAGCTTGGTGGCTGATATTTTTTGTTATATGAACCTCTTCTTTTATAGTCTTTTCTTTGATGTTTACTTCGGGTAACGGATCCTTTTGGCTCCAAATTCTTTTCTTTGGTCTTAACCAGAAATATACCAAACTAACAAAAAATTTTGTAAACGGTTGGTCTTGTATTTTTACAAAAGATATAAGTATCAAAACAATGATAATTGGAATAGCTATAATAATAGTAATTGCTCTAGGTATGGGGAGTGAAAATATTGCGTACACAAACATACCCCCAAACAGTAATAACAAAAAACTTTTCATTGTGAGTGGGCCAACTATCTTATCTTCTAGGTCGATATTTTGTGGAACTTGAAATTGCATATTTGTTGATTTAATTTAACCAACCTTTGACTCTAGTATATATTGATTCATCAAGTCGGTTAATTGCTGATCGAATCGATTACCGTCTATTATTTCAGCTATTCGATGTTTTTTATTATATTTCAAGTTGAGCTTGAATATTGCAGCAAGTTCATCTTGTTTTTGCTTAGTAAAATTTTCGTATAACTGAGCTATTTCTCTATTACCTAAAATGTCATTATCTCGCGCTATAAAGCTAAATATTTTATTAATTTCAATTGAAATATTTGACAAAACCTCAGTAGCGTTAGAATTATCTTCAATAAATCGAGTGATAGTTCCAGGCATCTTTGATTCAAGTAAGACTAGTTTTCTGTGTATTTCAGCTCTTTCCATATTGCACCGAAAACGGTATGAGAAATACCTACTTAAACTTGAGTTAATAATTTCTTTTATCTTGTTTTCATCTTTTTCTGAGCAAATTTTTTGTGTTATTTCTTTATGTTTTAAAATCCGCAAAGTATCTAGTCTATTATGTATAAAGTTTTCGATTTTTTCTATAGTTTCTGGATCTGAGTAAGTGAATTTATTTTGGATTTCAATTAAAGGAATGCTAGAAATTCTAGATAACTGCTTTTGAATTTTCTCGAACTCATTAGAACTTATCATAATAATTACTGCCCAGTGTTTATTTTATCTAATACATCTTTTAGTTGATTTTCTCTACTTTTATAATAATCGTTAATCATTGTTTCAGCTTCTCCAATGTTTGAGGCATTCTTTACATTACTAACCACATCTTTAGTAACTTCAGTGGAGTCAGTTCCCATTCTACCAACTGCTTTTTCAACTGATTTTTTCCATCCAAATGTTGCCGACGCTTGGTTCCTGACGTGCCTCCCAAGAGTTTCTTTGTCTTCATTACTCATATCTGTTTCATTAATTTTTTCGATATGTTGTTTCCAGTCAACCACTTGGCTGGTGTCTATTTCTAGGTTATGTTCTTCAACCATCTTTTTTATTTCTTTAGCGTGGCGTTTGGCTACTTCTCGCAGATCATTCGCAACATCAGCCAAGCCTTCTGGGGTTGGGGAAGAGCCATCTGGAGTTTTATAGCGGATATGCGCGGGTGACACATCATATATAATGTCATCGGTTGCAACCGTACCTTCTAGTCTATTTGAGGCTGATGGTGTTTGTGGTACGACAGGGGATCTGCCACCTCCACCTCCACCAGGGGATCTGCCACCTCCACCTCCACCAGGGGATCTGCCACCTCCACCTCCACCATAGGTTGGGTCAAAGTTATCGTCCGGGTCAATACCTGGTCCACCTGTGTTACCTCCAGAGCTGTAATTACTCATAATGCGCTGCATAACCTTCTGTAGTTCTTCGTTAGCTTTTGTTAATTTGACCTGATCCAGCTTTCCTATATTCGTGCCTCCAGCTGATAGGTTTATTTTATCTTTTAAAGCATTTACAAATAGTTGATAATCTTGGTGGGTCGCTCCACCATTTTTTAACGCTTCTTCAAAAGAATCCCAGTCGCTATTTCTGGTTGCACTAGAAGTAGCTCCAGGGCTACTACTAAAAGTATCAATTTCTTCAAATGCATTATCCATCAAGCCTTGAGCTTTTTGAGTTTCTATAAAATCAAGAGAAGCTCCTGTTAGGGGTCTACTATTAGCATCTTTTCTTGCTCTTAGCTGAGCAACGGTCCATTTTTTTCTTGTTTTATCGCTCATCTGTTCAACGTTACCTGATAAAACCGCCTGTCTATCGTTGTCGGTTAAATTTTCCATAAGTTTAATATTATCGTCCACATCTGTAGTTTCTACTTGTTCAAAGGCCCATTTTAAATATGTACGCATATCCATGCCGAGCTGTGCTGTGTTCATAGACTCATATCCCATTTCTTGAATTCTTTTTTGTTGGGCTAAAAGATCTGCACGGTCCAACCCTTCACTTTCTAGCGTAGTGTCTGATTTCTTTAAATGCTCGTTAATTTTTCCCAATTTTTGAGCCCTTTGATGTCGAGCTATTCTATTCAACGCTTCTTCGGCAGTTTCTTCGTCCGCTAGTTTTTTAGAATAAGCCTCTACGCCCTCGTACCTTGCAGCAGACCTTCTACTTCTCCGACTAACACCCGCTAGAAGTGCGCCCGCACCCATAGAAGCTAAAAATCGATTTTTGTTACTATAGGCAGCTTTTTCTCCGTCATCTAAGTTTTCAATAGCTTCTTTTTTGGTCATCCCAGAATTCATAGCTGATTTTATTTTGTCTTGAATGTCTCCAATCGCATTTTGTTTTCCCATGGTTTTACTAGCTTGGTGGGTAGCTTCCATACCAAATTTTTTACCCATCCATCCTAATCCAGCTCCAACACCCAAGCCCATAGCGGCACCTTTTACCCAATTGCCAATTACTCCACCCATAGTAAATGGAGCAATTACTGCAAAAACTACCAATACATTTGCAATAACCCATGTAAAGAAACTGGTTTCACCACCAACACTTGCGCCAATTACTGCTGCTATTTTTAATATCACAAATATTATCGGAAGCATAAACACCCACATCATCCAAAGGTTCCACCATTTTTTAAACCATTGTTCAGTAAACGGAAACGCCATTGCAAAAAAAGCCACAGGCGATATTATAACTAAAAAATACAATAAACCCGTGCGACCAGCTAAAAGCAACAGTAGTGCTAAGAACACTAAAACTGGAACCCCGATAAAAAATAATAAGGCAAACAATAAAGCAAACGGAGTTATGGCCCAAGCCGCGACTGCAACAACTACCGCGATAATTGAACCGGTTGTTATAGAGTAACCGCTTCCAAAGCCCATGGCCGATAATATATTTCTAGCAATTGTTTCAGCAGCGCCTGATCCTGCAGAAGCATCTATAAAGGTGTATGTGAGTACATTCGCCAGATCTATAAACATTCGACAAATAAACAAACTAAAATTGGCGAGTATTACTCCTATAATCATAGCAGGTAATACTTTTTTTATAGTATAGGTGTCTATGTTTAAGTTTAATATATTGGCAAAAGCCGCAAGTATTAGGATTATCACTAGTGCAGAGTTGACTAAGCTTCGCATAAAGGACCAAGCTTTGATTACCGGATCAGTCGAATCAATAGGTGGAGCAATTCTTTCCCGCAATGTTTGAGCACTAACTTTGCTTATTTGTATATTTATAGATGTTTCATTTTTAGTGTACCGAGTGTAACTATTGTTAGTTGTAGTAAGTTGAATTGGAAATAGTATTAAAAATAAGAAAAATACACCCCAGAGTAAAAAGACAGTTTTCTTATATATAGACATTTACTTTACCCCAGTTCTGCGACAGACACTATAGCGCTAGCCGCCCAGGTTAATATACTTGCAAAGAAATCTGCTATCGCTTGTATTACCTCACAAAGAATTCTATCAAAAGTATTGTCCCAAGTAGATGGGTTAAGTAACTCCACCTTATATGCTTCACAGAAATTATTGCTCTCTTCTCCGTAAGCATAGGGGTTTAACATCGGTTCGTCGTCGTAACTTAAAAAGTTTATTTCAGGATTGTCTGGGTCTTCAGTAAAGTCGACAACTAGTGTCCCATTAGAATAATGCCACCAACTTTGATGAGAGTTTTCACCATCTTTTGCTTCATAGGTAGCACCAAGTTTAAATATAAAAACAGTCTGTCCATCTTCTATAAAGTCCGAAATCGAATCCTTACGATTGAACGCATCGTCAAATATCCAAAAACCATATGTTTGTCGAGTTTCCTCAAGTTGTTTTTCTTCTAGATCAAAGTTATTGTTTCCATCAAACGACGCCAACGCACCCTTTAAGTCAGAAATGCCTGTTTTATTGCAGTCAACATCACCGTATAATCCAGGAAGGTTACTCTTTTTTTCGTTGCATCTTTCAATTGCTTCATTTCGTAGAGTTAAATATTTTTCATGAGTGAAAACATTTAATACGAACTTGTATTGTTCAAATTCAGCGTCAACCTCAAGCTCGTTACCACCACCTGCGTCCAGATCTCTTACCGTAATATCTTCGCCGGCTATTGGCTTGTTCCAGCTAAAGGTTATTTTTTTATCACTGCTGATGCTTTTTACATTAAAATTAGTAGGAGCTGCGTCATAGGTTTGTTCACCAAAGTCGAGTGGTTCAGGGATAGTATCGTCATCACTCGGGTCATCCGGGTCATCGTTTTCTGATTCTGGGTGATTATATTCCAATTCTCCGTTTTCGTACTCAATGGTTGGTGCGTCCCTGCTAGTAGTAGGCAACAGATCAATGGTTGGTGCAAACAGTACAGGGTCGTTCCAATAAGCTCCAATCTTAAATTTAAATTCATAATCTGAATAATCCCCCGGTGAACTAATTCCAGTATCTAGTGTTTTGGTTTTTTCGAAAGTTTGTAGCACCGAATCCTTGTCTTCACTTACAGTATCTAGGTCTTGAAATTCTATTAATTGGTTGCCGCTTCTTTCAAGCCACCAACGTATTTTATAGCGTATTCTTTTAACGGCCCTATCAATTGTTAAGTCGTCATATATTGTGGGTATGTTACCGTTTAAGTATTCAGGCGATGTTTTAATTGAGTTCCAGTTTAGCTTTATGTCCATTTTTAACTTACTACCATCTTGCCGTATTTTCCAACCATTACCCATCACAAAGTTTGCATAATAATGCGGAGCTCCCCAGGACCCCGATGCCTTTGAATCTTCAGTATAATATACGAAGGTGCTAACAACTAAACAAAAAGCTAAAATTGACAGTATTATCCTATTGCTCATACGCCCCTCTTTAGTTTAAATACAATACTTGCCATAAAAATGGCCTTTTAATTATTGTAACATAACTCGAAATTTAGTTTTCAAATTGTAGTTTTTCAATGCGTAAATTATAATCTTCTACCTTGTCTGCTTGGTCTAACGCTAGATAAGTTTTGTGTAAAAGCTGCAATGTAGGTAGGTGATTATAATCTAGCTTTTCAGCACTTTCTAGTTTTTCAAGGGCTGTGGTATAGTTCTCTTCTAAGTAATATATTTCTCCAAGTACTACGCATGCGTCACGATAACCTAAGTTACCCGCAATCAGATCTTTCAAGGGCTCTATTACTACTAGCCCAAAACCAAGCTCAGCAAAAGCTTGATACGAATATAGTTCTTGTGATTCTGGTATCTTGCTGTCATCTATCTTGCTTTGTGCTGACTTTAAAGAAGATAGTGTTTGTTTGTTTGGATAGAGCTTCCAAACCACAAAGTCTGGAATTTCTAAGTCAGGCTTTTGAACTTGAATATTTTTAACAGCTTTTGATAAGTTTTGATAATCTTTTTCTAGTAAATAGCTCAATGACAGCAGGTAGTTTTTTTGAGATTCTTGTTTTATCTTATTTCCGTATTCTTTTGCTTTTGATAGTTTTTGATCTTTTGCACTTATAAGCCAAAGTAAAGTATTTGATAAGTCAGATTCGTTTATGTTTATTAGAAATTCTTGAGCTCTTTCTGTCTCATTATTTTTCAGTAAACTTTCTGTGTAAGCTATAAGGTACTTATCATCTTCTTTTGCTTTCCAAGAGCGATAAAAGCTTTTATTAGATAAAGCGTATTCATGAAAGTTACGGTGAATCTTTCCAAGTTCATACCAAGCTTCGTCGTTGGTGGGATTAAAAAAACTAGCTTTATTTAAGGCTAGTACAGCATCATCATATTCTTCTTCTTCAATTAATTTTTCAGCATCAGATTGGTAGTTTTTGCTAGTTTTAGCACGTATATTACCAGTGCTAAACCAAGCTACCCCTCCCAAGATAACCAAAACACATATTGTTCCCAAAACCCAAATTAATATTTTTACTAGTTTTGTATTTTTGGCCATTCAGCAATCATTATACTTTCTTCTAAGTTATTGTTTTTGATATTTTTCTTTAATTTTTGCCAGCACGCTTCAGTTACAAATGGAATATACGGGTGTAAAAGTTTCAAGGAATTGGTCAGCATAATATATAGCATATACTGGGTAGCTGGTTTATCGATTTTTGGTTTTGAATCTTCGATGCATTTATCACAAAAATAATGCCAGAAAAATTCATATAGTTTTTCAGCACCTAAAGCAATACGTTTTTTCTCAAAGTGCTCATTGGTTTCAGTGATGATTTTATTTAACTCTTCCAAGTGTTTTTTTGATTCTTTGTCTAGTTTTGGCTTAGTGCTTGGATCAAAACCTTCTAAGTTACTAATTACAAACTTAGTTGCGTTCCAGATTTTGTTTGAGAAGTTTCTATATGCTCGTATTTTGTCTTCGCCAAGAGCTACGTCATTACCTAGTGTATTACCCACAATTACTGCCATGCGTAGCGCATCTGAGCCATACATTTCAATCATAGGAATTGGGTTGATTACATTACCTTTTGATTTGCTCATCTTTTTACCATTTTTGTCTAGAATTAATCCATGCATCAGCACTGTTTCAAATGGTGCTTTTCCAGTAAAGTATTTGCCAAACATGACCATTCTAGCAACCCAGAAAAACAAAATATCTTTGCCAGTCACCATCATGCTAGTTGGGTAAAAATCCTTCATATCTACTGTATCTTTTGGCCATCCAAGAGTAGCAAAAGGCCAAAGTGCTGAAGAAAACCAAGTATCTAATACATCTTCACTTCCTTTTTCTGGTAAAGGATGTCCCCACCACAACTGTCTAGATATGCACCAATCATGAATATTGTCCATCCAATTGAAATATATTTTTTCAAAGTTCTTTGGAATTATCTTGACCTCACCTTTTTTTACAGCTTCGCGAGCTAGCTTTGCTAAGGGTGCTATCTTGATAAACCATTGCTTGGAAGGAAGTGGTTCTATAAGTGACTCACAGCGATAGCAGATAGAGACATTGTTTTTTATATCTTCAACTTTTTCTAAAAGCCCTTCTTCTTTTAATTGTTCTACGATACTATTTCTAGCATCACGATATTTCATATTTGAAAATCTACTAAAACCATCTAAAATTATGGTTTTTTGACTTACAACGGGAATTATTTTTAAATTGTTCGCTTTTGCAATACGCCAGTCAGCCAGAGAATGAGCCGGAGTGATACCTACAGCACCAGTACCGAATTTCATATCTACTTCTTCGTCAGCAATGATCTTGATATTTAGCTTTACACCGAGAAAATCAATATTAAAGTTTTCTCCAATATGTTTTTCGTATCTCTTGTCTTTTGGGTTTACTGCAACCGCAGTATCCCCAAGTTTGGTTTCTGGCCTAGTTGTAGCAATGCTTATTGGAAACTCGGCAGAATATTTGAAAGTATATAGTTTTGTATTTTGTTCTTTGTGCTCTACTTCATCGTCAGACAAAGCAGTGCCACATCTAGGACACCAATTTATCAAGTATTCACCTTGATAAATAAGACCATCTTTTTTAAGTTTTTTAAAAGCTTCATGTACGGCCGAAGTTAAGTCAGGATCCATGGTAAAGTGGTTTCTAGACCAATCCACACTTACTCCAACCATTTTGATCTGGTTTTCTATACGTGGTCTATACTCCTTGATAAATTTCCACATTTCTTCTAGAAATTTTTCACGACCAAGTTTTTCTTTGGTAATTCCCTTTTTCTTAAGTTCTTTTTCTACTACATTTTGCGCTGCTATTGCTGCGTGGTCAGTACCAGGCACAAGTAAAACATTTTTGCCTGCCATGCGATTTTTACGTCCATAGATATCTATAAAAGCAAAAGGAGTGATATGCCCTATATGCAGTTCGCCTGTGATATTTGGTGGAGGTGTAGAGATCACGAATTTTTCTTTTTTTGAATTATTGTGAGCTTTGCTATATTTTTTTTCATCCCAGAATTTCAAAATTTCAGGCTCAAATTCACTGGCCTTATATGGTCCTTCAAATTTTTGATCAAATAATTTACTCATCTATTTTTGCATTTGGGTTAACGTCAACATCATACCAGTTTTTACCTGGTGATTTCAAGGATTTGTAGTGTGCGGCAACCCCTATCATTGCTGCGTTGTCAGTACAAAGCGATCGATCAGGTAAATACAGTCTTGTATTTTTAAAGTTTTTTGAAAAATATTCTTTAAACCTTTTTCTCAAAGCTTGATTATTTATTACTCCACCCGATAAAAGTAAGGACTTGGGTTTGTGGATGCTCGCAGCTTTTGCGGTTTTGAGTAGCAAAGATTGGATAAGAACATCTTGAAAGTTTCTGCACAAATCTTTTTTTTCAATGTTTTTGGTTTTTTTTACTAAATATAATACTGCAGTTTTCAAACCAGAAAAACTGAAGTTTAGATCTTTTGATTTTTCCATTGCAATAGGGAGGTTGTATGTATTTGGGTTTCCTTTTTTAGCTAGTTTTTCAATTTCTGGTCCGCCTGGATATGATAGCCCCAAAAGCCTTGCTACTTTGTCAAAGGCTTCTCCAGCAGCATCATCCAAGGTCTGTCCCAAAGTTTCATATTTTCCATGACCGAGCATCTTGACCAAACTAGTGTGTCCTCCAGAAACAATCAAGACCAGTGCTGGAAATTCTACGTCTGATTTTCTAATGTAATTTGCATATATATGCCCTTCCAAATGATTGATAGGATAGATTTTTTTACCACTCAAATAACCCAAAGTCTTTACAGTATTTACACCAACTAAAAGTGAGCCTATAAGACCTGGGCCTACTGTTACAGCAAGAGCATCGATATTATTAAGGGCGATTTTCAAGTCTGAATTTTTGCTAAATTTTTCCAGGACTTTTTGAATAGTAGGAAGAATTACAAGAGTATGATTTCGCGATGCAACCTCGGGCACTACGCCACCGTATTTTTTGTGAATAGAGATTTGCGATATTGTTTCTACATCAAGCACACTGCCAGCATCATCTATAACAGCAGCGCTAGTTTCATCACAGGATGTTTCTACAGCTAAAATTTTCATGTTTTTATTATCTCAAAAAAATTGATTACTTGAAACTATTTACGGTTCACTGTATAATTTGTCATCCCAGTAATATTAGTAAAAATATGTTAAAATATAAGTATCATGAATATAGACAATTATGATAGCGTGTTACAAACAAAAGAGTGGAGCGATTTCAAGGCTAATTTTGGTTGGAAAGCCCATCAGATAAACAAAGTTTGGATTTTGCAAAAAAAGATAGCACTCGGTAGATCTGTATTATATATTCCAGAAGTAACAAAAGAAGCTTTGCTTGCACTTGATATAAGAAAAATTCGGGAATTAGCCAAGAAAACAAATGCAATATTTTTAAAAATAGAACCTATTATTGAAGCTAGCGACAAACAAACTCAAGCTTATTTGGAAAAAAATGAATTCATAAAAAGCTTTGAAGAACTACAGCCTGGTTCAAGAAATATGGTAGATATTTCAGATACTCAAGAAAAGATTTTGAAAAAAATGAAACCAAAAGGCAGATACAACATTAGTCTTGCTGAAAAAAAAGGTCTTAAAATAACATCTGGTACTTCTACCCGAGAACTAAAAAACTTCTACAAACTATTCGTAGAAACAAGCAAGCGTGATAAGTTTACTCCTAGAGCAAAGATATACTTTCAAAAAATGTTAGCAACTTTTGAAAGTAAAAAGATTGGAGAGGTTTACTTAGCATACTACGAACACCAACCACTAGCTGCAATTATCGCTACTTTTTATGGAAATACAGCTACATATTTATACGGTGCATCATCTAGCGAACACAGAAATCTTATGGCTCCATACCTTCTACATTGGCATATTATTAAAAACGCAAAACAGAAAAATTGCAAAGTATATGATCTATTGGCAGTAAGTCCAAAAAATGCAAAAAGACATAAATACGATGGTATTACAGAATTTAAAGAAAAATTTGGTGGTAAAAGCATAGATCTAATCGGAAGTTACGACCTTATATTTGCTCCTTGGTTGTACAATACATATAGAGTTATTGAGAGACAACGAAGAGGATTGTAAAACATCTAATAATGAAACAATACTTGCGTAAAATTTTACCTGAATCGGTAATTTTGTTTTCACATAAGATTCGTTCTATTTTGGCAAACATTCAATATGGATTTCCAGGTAAGAAAATGATCGTGATTGGTATTACCGGTACAAATGGAAAGACTACAACTGCAAATTTCACAAAAGCAATACTTGAAGAAGCAGGTTTTAAGGTTGGGCTTGTAAGTACTGTAAATATTAGTATTGCAGGGCGTGAAATAGTAAACGAAACCAAGATGACAACACAGTCCCCTTTTAAGCTTTTGTCTTTGATGGCTGATATGGTCAAAGCAGATTGTCAGTACGCAATCATTGAGGTTACTTCGCATGCACTGGTTCAACATAGAGTTTGGGGGATCCCATTTGATGTAGCTGTAATGACCAATGTAAGCCATGAACATCTTGATTATCACAAGACCATGGATGAATATAAAAAAGCAAAAGGGCTGTTGTTTGCTGGTTTGCAAAAATCTATGCACAAAGACGGTGTACAAAAAGTAATTATAGTAAACAGAGACGATCCAAGCTTTTCATATTTCAACAGTTTTGATGCTGACTACAAACTCAAATACGGCATTTTAGGTGGTGATATAAGTACTAAAAAAGCAAACTACACAGCCTCATACAGTCAGTTTTACGTAACTAGTACAAAGGGAGATCAGGAAATAAAACTAAATCTTCCCGGTAGGTTCAATGTACAAAATGCTCTTGCAGCTATAGCTATTAGTTTGTCACAAGGAATTTCTTTAAAAGTATGCAAAGAAGGATTAGAAAAGGTTAAGCTTGTACCAGGCAGGGTTGAAAAAATAGAAGTAGGTCAGCCATTTACTGTAATAATTGACTATGCGCATACTCCAGATGCTTTGAAGAAATTATATGAAACTCTAAGTAACCTCAGTCCAAATAGAATTATCGTATTGCTTGGTGCTTGCGGAGATAGGGATAAAACCAAGCGTCCTATTCTCGGTGCTCTTGCTGGTAGATTTGCTGACCTAGTATTTGTTACCAATGAAGATCCATACACTGAAGATCCAGACACTATTATCGAAGAAGTAGCAGCTGGTGTACCAAAAGGCAGAAAAAAAAAGAAACTCAAACTCGGTATGGATTATTTTAAAATCAGCGACAGAGAAGAAGCTTTACGCAAAGCCTTGACCGCAGCTGGCGGTGGAGACTTGGTAGTTGTCACAGGTAAAGGTGCAGAAGAATGTATTGTAGTAGGCGAGGAAAAAATCCCTTGGAGCGATAGAGATGTTATTAAAAAAATATTAAAAGATTTAGGTTATGGCAAAAAATAAGTTTTTAATCATAGATGGAAATGCTCTTATACATAGAGGTTTTCATGCTATGCCAAACTTACGCTCTCCTTCTGGTGAGCCAACTGGTGCTATATTTGGTTTTGCAAGTATCTTACTTAAAGCAATAGTTGACCTCAAGCCCAAATATGTGGTTTCAACATTTGATCTAGACGCCCCAACTTTTAGACACAAAAAATTTACTGGCTACAAAGCTAAAAGAGTTAGAGCTCCAGATGAATTATATGAGCAGATCCCAAGAGTCAAAGAGGTTTGCAAAATTCTATCAATCCCCTACTTTGAAAAAAAGGGGTTTGAAGCTGATGACTTAATCGCTACTATTAGCAAAAAACTACAAAACAAAAAAGATATTGAAACTTATATTGTCACAGGCGACTTAGATACTTTGCAGTTAGTAAGCGACAAAGTAAAAGTTTATGCACCTCGTAAAGGTTTTTCTGAAACCCAAGTTTATGATAAAAAAAAGATCCTTGAAAGATACAACATTACTCCAGAGCAAGTCATAGATTTCAAAGCCATCAAAGGCGACCCAAGTGATAATATCCCAGGAGTAGCTGGTATAGGAGAAATCGGCGCTAGTAAACTTATTTCTGAGTACAAAAACCTAGAAGGTGTTTACAAAAATCTAGATAAATTACCTGAACGTACACATAAACTTTTGGAAACAGATAAAAAAGCTGCATTTGATTCAAGGGAACTAGTGACTTTAATCGATGATATCAAGATTAAATTCGATTTAAGTAATAGCGAGTTTGGTGGATGGAACAAACAAAAAGTACTTAAGTTATTTCAAGAGCTCGGATTTCGTTCTTTGATGGATAAATTAGCTCGGACCAATGGTGTAGAATCTCAAAAAGGTTTGTTTTCTGATACAAAAACTCCAAGCAAAGACTCAGAATATAAACTTATAGACAAAATAGATGATTTAAAAAATTTATGTGAGAGCCTCAAAAAACAAAAATACATCGCCATAGACACTGAAACTCGTGACCTAGAAGGCGAATGCTTGGGTTTATCTGTGTGTTTTGAAGCCAAAAAAGCGTTTTTTGTATCTCTTGGCAAAGGCTCTGAAATCTCCAACATAGATTTCTCCAAATTCTTCAAACCTATTTTAGAAGACCAAAAAATTAAAAAAACCGGGCATAATCTAAAATATGATTACAAAGTTCTATCAAGGATAGATATTATACTTTCAGGTATTAGCTTTGATTCTATGATTGCATCTTATTTAATCAACCCAGGTATAGCTAATCACTCCCTAGATCAAGTTGCTTTTTCTGAAATAGGTCAGCAAAAACAATCAATAAGTGAACTTACTGGTCAGAAAAAAGATATTGATCTAGCTCGTGTACCTATTAAAGAATTATCTGATTATGCTTGTAGAGATGCAGACCTTGCTTTTCAAATCAGTGAAAAACTACAAACAAAGATCACAGACCCAAGTTACAAGTATGTACAGAAACTTTTGACAGATGTAGAGCTACCTCTTGTTCCAGTTTTGGCTGATATGGAAATCAATGGTATAGAGATCGATACCAAGATATTGAAAAAATTATCTGGTGAAGCAACAAAAGAGATAGCCAAACTTACAAAACAAATACATAAACTAGCAGGTAAAGAATTCAATATTGCCTCTCCCCTACAGCTCAAAAAAATCTTATTTGATAAATTAAAAATCTCAACAGAAGATATCAAAAAAGGCAAGACCGGTCTTTCGACTGCAGCCAGCGAACTTGAGAAGATGCGAGGCAGGCATGAAATCATCGATCTCTTATTACAATATAGAGAACTAGCTAAACTTCTCAGTACCTATCTTAATGCTTTACCAAAATTAGTTGGCAAAGATCGTCGTCTGCACACTAGCTTTAATCAAACTATCACCACCACAGGTCGCTTGTCTTCTTCAGACCCCAACTTACAAAATATCCCTATTAGGAGTGACTTTGGTGCCAAGATTCGCGGAGCATTTGTAGCACCTAGGGGTAAGTCATTGATATCCCTTGATTATTCCCAAGTAGAATTACGCGTAGCTGCTGCACTTTCTCACGATCCAATGATGGAACAAGCTTTTAAAAAAAATGAAGATATCCACACAGCTACAGCCAGCAAAATCTTTCATATAGACTTAGACAAAGTTACCAAAGAACAAAGGCGTATCGCTAAGACTGTAAACTTCGGAGTACTTTATGGTATGAATTTCTATGGACTAGCTAATCGTCTTGGTATATCCAGAGAACAAGCAATGCAATTTATCAAAGAATATTTTGAAGCATTTGCCGGAGTGTACAAATATACTAGAGATGTAGTATATGATGCAGAAGAGAAGGGATATGTAGAAACTATTCTTGGCAGACGTAGATATATACCAGAGATTCAAGCTGGAGCTCAACAGATGAAAAAAGCAGCAGAGCGCGAAGCTATAAATATGCCGATCCAAGGTACTGCTGCAGACATAATGAAACTTGCAATGATTGCAGTGTATAATGAATTTCTGGGTACAAGTACGATGATTGTATTGCAGATTCACGATGAACTACTTTTGGAAGTACCAGATAAAGATGTGAAGAAAGTGGCGGGTCACGCGAAAGAACTTATGGAATCAGTATTTGCTCTCAACAGCATCAGGCTAGTGGTAGATGCTAAAGCTGGTAAAGACTGGCTTAATATGAAAGAAGTAAAATAATGCTTCACTATTTTTATGGTGATGAACAATTTCTTATTCGGGAAAAGATCAAAGAACTTATTGGCAAACAAAAGCCAATTCGTTTTGATTTGTCTAGAGATGTAGACGAAGACCAACTCAGTACAGTTCTTTCAGGTGGTTCGCTTTTTGATCAATCCCCTGTACTTTTGCAAAACCCGGCTGAATATTCTGGTAAGTTAGCCTTAGAAGAGATATTGAAAAATCATGCTGATCTTTTGGTAATAGTGGTAGATTCTGGTAAACCTACAAAGAAACATACTTTAGTCAAACATTTATTGAAAAATGCAGAAACTTTTGAAGGCCAAAAAATGAAATATGGTCAAGTTCGATCTTGGATCCGTAATAGATTTGGTAAATACAATGGCAGAGCCACAGCAGATCAGATTGAGCAAATTGCTATAATTACTGACGGAGACCTAGGACAAGCTCACAAGATGATTGAGAAGCTTAGTATTTATTATCTTGGTAAAGACGGCTGGTTGGCAGACAAGGAAGTATTTGAAAACTTAATTGGTCATGATGTAGCTGGTACGATCTTTACTCTCATAGAAGCAATAGCTGGCGGACAAACAAAGAAAGCTTTGTCCCTTTTGCACAAAATTACCACTGGTGGAGAAAGCGAATTATACATCCTGTCTATGATTACATATCAATTCCGTAAACTTATTCTTACTCGTGCACTTTTGGATGAAGGTGCAAACAGACAAAAGATCGCCCGCGAAGCAGGAATCCCGTTTTTCAATTTAGACTCAACTATAGCCACAGCCAATAAATACAATATGCCAAAATTAAAAAAGATTTACGGTAAACTTCTTGATGCTGAAATTTCTATCAAGACTGGACGAATAGACCCCGCAACTTTATTGGATTTATTAGTTTTAGCTTTAGCAAAATAATATAATATTATTATGAAAAAAGATTATATAAAATTACCAAAAAATACAACTCCGATTGTTTTAGTTGGAGACGTTTTACATATGTTAAAGAAAATTCCGAATGAATCTATATCTTGTATAGTAACTTCTCCTCCATATTGGAATTTAAGAGATTATTATTCTAAAGATCAAATAGGAAAAGAAAGAAATCCCGAAGAATATATTAAAAAACTAGCAAATATATCTAGAGAATTATTAAGAATATTAAAAAAAGACGGAGCATATTTTTTAAATATTGGAGATACATATATAGATAAAGGTTTACAGATGATTCCTGAGAGACTTGCTTGGAAAATGGTTAATGGAATTAAAAATAGAGGCAAAAATGGTAAAAAAATTGGGTGGCTTTTAAGAAATCAAATTATATGGCATAAACCGAATCATATGCCGTCACCAGCTAAAAAAAGGTTTACCAATACATATGAATTAATATATTTTTTTACTCGAGATGATTGGGAGAAGAAAGTATATTTTGATATAGACTCAATAAGAATTCCATACAAAAATAATAATAATGAAAAAAAAGATCATGATTTTCCAAAAGTTTTAAGTGAAAAAGAATATAAGAAATTAGAACCCCTGATCAAGGTTAAAAATGAAGCATTACAATATAATGGTAAATTTAAAGGTCATGAAAAAAATATTGGAGCATCTCCCGGAGGACGTTCGTCGATAAATGGAATTAGATATATAAAAAAACGTAAAAAAGAATTATCACAAGAATTAATCTCTAATTATTTAAGAAAATGGAGAATACAAAAAAATATTTTAATCAAAAACATTGATAGAGAGCTCGGCTATTTACATACTGCAGGACATTGGTTTAGAAATGATGCAGGAGGCTCCTTGCCTACACCTAACGACTGGAAGAAACTCAAGAAAATATTAAAATTTGATAATAAATATGACAAAGAAATGACAGGAATCGTATATATATTACAGGAAATTACGAAACACCCTAAAGGTAAAAATCCAGGTGATCTATGGAAGATGAAAACTGGAAAACTACCCGGAAAGTCTCATTTTGCAATATTTCCCGATGAATTGCCGAAAAGAGCTATTTTGGCCGCTTGCCCAAAGAACGGAATTGTTTTAGATCCATTTGCCGGGTCAGGAACAACCTCAAAGGTAGCAAAAGAAATAAATCGAAAATCAATCATGATTGAAATACAACCAAAATTTTTAGATATAATTAAACAAAGATGCGGAAAAATTGATATTTTAAAACATTAATAAAGGAGCTTTATGAATTTTTCTTTAGAAGCCATAGAAGAGTTAGAAAAAAAATATTTTCTAGAATTAAAAAAACTTTTAGAACAAAATAAAAATGAATTAAAAAAAGGTTTTAATTCCCGTCTCTCTATCAAGCGAGACACAGAAGGGCTTAGCTATAGTGAAAATGAAGTAGCCGTGGGTGCTGAAAGAGTTTTAAGTTCAATTATTTTAAGAAATAAATCAAATTGGGAAGTTAATAGTTCGCCAATCAGCTCTAATTTACTATTCGAATTACCAAACGCAATGATAAATATTGATGCTAAAACATATAAAGAAAATGGTATAGAAGAAGATAAAGTTAATATAGCAAAAAATCAAACAAGTTATGGTAATAACGTACATATCACCAGCAAAGGTAAGGATACTAAATATACATGGAAGGCTGCTTTAAAAACAATCTATCATCATGAAACAAAAGGTGAGATACCAACAATTTCTATGATTGTAAAATTTATTTATGATAACAAAGACCAAAGTTTAAAAGAAGTTCAGTTGATTAATATCCCAAATGGAGAATTATTTGAAAAATATGGCAAGAAAGTATTTAGAAGAGGTAAATCAGAGATTAAGGTAGGAAAACCAGTTCGTGATATTAGATTTAAGATAAGTATGTTCGAAAACCCTATACTTACAAAAAACTGGAATCGAAAAGCAATAATTATGAAATAAAATAATTTAAACTGTCAAATCTCGGCAGTTTTTTGTTTATCTTCTATCTGGAAAATGGTATAATATAAGAAGAAAATAAAATGGAAAAACCAACAAAACCTAAACTAGACGAAGTAAAAAGATATCTATGGGAAGAAAAATTTCATTTTGATTCTGACCAAGAAAAAGGTGACAGGACATTAAAATGTCCGTCGTGCGGAATGGATGACTTTGCACATGCAGACGGCGTTTGCGAATTAGATGTCTGGAGAAAAATAATATCTTGATTCGCCAAATCCCAAGTCGAAAATTTAATTAAAGTTATGAAATTACTTTACATTGACGAATCATACGACAAGAAAAACTACGTTTTATGTGGATTTTTGATTAATGATATTAACTATCGCAAATTAAATACTGATTTTAGTCTTTTTCTAAAAGAAGAATTTGAAATAGAAGAAGATCAGGAATTAAAGGGCTATGATTTATTTAATGCTCAAGAATTTTGGAAAGGTAAGGATATTGACGAACGGAGTGTTATTGTTTGCAAAGTCTTTGATTTTTTAAAGGCCACAACAGGTACACAGTTTTTACTTGGGTCATCAATAATCAACGAAAACAATCAAGATAAATTATATTTTAAATTATTAGAAAAAATTGTTGAAAAATCAGCCAAAATCGTTTCAAAAGTCGGGAAAACAAACAAACAACTACTTATAGTTTTTGATGAAAGACAAGATTTTAGGAAAGAAAAAAAAGTACATCATGAGATCGCAAAAAAGAAATTAAAAATAATTAAGAAACATAAAAGATCTTGTACTATAATAGATTATGGATATGAAGGTATTTCCGAATTTAGTAGGATGCTTCAAATTGCTGACTTTGTGGCTTATTTTTTTAGAAATTATTGTAGTATGGTAGAGAATCCGTCTTTATTTGAAGGTTTCACCAACAAAAAAAAGATAGATATGTTAAAAAATATTTTTTTAGAAAAAATAATAAGTAAATGTCAAATAATCGTGAAATAAATTCGAAAATTTAATTGAGAAAAATAACCCATGAAAAAAGATCCTAGAACAAAAAAACAAAAATTTGATAAAAAGTAGCTAAACTGCCCAATAAGGGCAGTTTTATTCTTGCACCGCTCCTGTAAATATGGTAAGATAAACCC
>SDBT01000890.1_pt1 | contig 50025 bp, 81 predicted proteins | sample 2277101 | NCBI WGS metagenome assembly SDBT01 (sample SAMN10404973, study PRJNA504765) | marine sediment metagenome | isolation source: marine sediment core GS10_PC15, 103 cmbsf | place: Arctic Ocean: Southern Knipovich Ridge | collected 2010
AGTTTATTATTTGATATACTCTGCGCACTTGCAACCGACAGCTCAATCTTTTTTGGTGATATATTTTTTATTGGCTCTGACGTTATACAAGATAAATAAATAAAGGCACAAACTATACCGAGTACAAAATAAAAAGTTCTCATCATATCCCCTTAATTATTATTAATCTTCCTCTCCATGAAACCACATTTCGAATATCATTCCTTGACAGGTACCCTCAGGATCAGCACCCCATGACAGATAGATAAGTTGACCATTCGCAACAGCAGCTCCACTGTTTATATTCGCATCTGTATCCTCTGTTGAAACTCCAGCTGTTGTATCCAGTATATCCATAACAGATGCATTTGCTAATCCTATAAAAGCATCTGCACGAACCAGATCTAAATCCATCTCAACATCTGGATCAACATTACAACTCACCTTCCATTCATCTATTATTAATCCCTCTGGGAAATCATCACCAACTGTGAACAATGCCATCTGTGTGTCACTGTCATAATAGAGACCAGGGTCAAAAGAGCCAGTTGAGATATGTGATATGAAGGATATAGATGCCTCACCTATTATCTCACCTGATCCTAAACCTGCCCCACTATGTATTGATAACTGCTCATCTAATGTATTGTAATGAACCTCTCCACTATCAGCTAACGCTTTATCCGCATTTGTGGTGGATATTATTAATTCAGCTGCACTGAAATCAACTTTCACTGTTGATAAGGTAGGGCCGTTTAATCGTATACCTCCATCTGCATCTAAATCAAGGAAGGAATCATCATCACTTCCTATGAATACAGCAGCATCTCCAAATTGGAATACTATATCCAATGCCAACAATATCCCAGTGTCAGCAACATGCGTTAATACTACATCCTGATCCTCACCCATTTGGAATAGTGCAGCGTCACTATCTAATTGAAGATCATCCTGAATGATAGCATCATTAGATATTAGTGCAATAGGAACTGTTATATTTGTGGTGAATACAGGGGAGTCAGAGAATACAGCAAGGAGGGTACCCGTTTCATCAGATAAGGCAGCTATCAGACCCGCACTATCATTTAATTCATTCTCATAGGCAGAGTGGTCATCATCTGATAAACCCGCAATAGAACCATGATCTATTGTCCCCTCTGCAATATGTTCACCTAATACAAAGCCCAATAAAGAGTCATGGTTAAGATCACCTTCAAAATTGGCAAATGTTATCTTTCCTGACCCTGAATCAGTGATGTCAACCATTGCTATGAAGTCGCCTGCTGCTATTGCTATCTCAGTTGTGAGTTCATTAAGATCAACTGTGATTGTCCTGTTAGCACTTATATCCCCAATGGCAGCAATTCCCACACCTCCTGTTAATATAACAGCAGTGTGATCAATATGTTCATTACCCACAAAATCAGTGAATAGATCATGCCCTGCCACCTCACTGAAATCAAGAGTTATCTCAGCTTCCCCACCTGCTGCTGTTATATCAAAGCCAGCTGCGAAATCAAGAACATTAATATCATTTGCAACCTGTACATTACCTTCTTTAACAGTGAAGGTAGCAGCTCCCCCTCCTGCAACGGTGAGGGTTAATACATTACCACTTATAGAGGCAACAATACCTGCACCAACTGCATCAATGGTGCTGATGAATCCCAGATCAGTTCCTTCCTCCTGTCCTAATACAGAACCTCCCCTCTTATCCCATTGTGCATTTACAGCACTGGATAGGAAGGTTAGAAGGAATAATGTTAAAAGGATGCGCTTCATTTATTATCTCTTAACTGTTTAATAGTCTGTCTCATATATTCCTCGGAGTGTCCAGTTGTGTCCAGTTTAGCAACTGCACTCATAACCCTATTTGCTATTTTCAATTCTTTATTAAGGGTTGTGACTGTTGCACCTAATGTTACAATGGATTTACTATCCTGCGCTCTTAATCCCTTATTCTCTCCTTTATACATACCTGCAGACATACCAAGAGCATAACCTAAAACGAAAAAGGATAAAACAAGCATACCTTTCTTAACGTCATCATTTAAAAAGGTCATATCATGAATCCTCCAAGTTACCCATAGAGATCAAACGTCCGCTGTCTGACTCCAGGAATAAGTATTGCTCGGATAATCCCTTATCAACGAGAATGTAAACTCTAAATTCACCAACCTTACTCAATTTTTCAATAATGAATCTGTCTGGCTCTTGTATGGGGAGGTCGGATATACGGGACTCTTTTCTTAAGATAGCAGTTGCTTTTGTCGCAACAGCCTGTTTCAATGCCATCTCAACTGATACTGCAACCTCATGAGATGTATGGGAGGATGCTGTTATCATCTTCTTTAACTGCCTAATGACAAGATAGGTTGTTATACCTAACGCTAACAGGAACGCACTAGATATTATATATATGATGTATAGGGTGGTCATGGTTGTCTCACTAATACCAGTTTCATTCCTAACCCAGCACCTGTGAAGCCTCCTACTACTTTCGAATAAAAACGCACAAATCTAGATAATGCAATCTCAGGATCACCTGATCCGTGGAAGCTGAAAAATGTACGAGCATTGTCTGTTATATTTGTAGAATCATATACAATCAATTCCTCCCTTGTGGGAACTGTACCAGGATCTTCTGCTTCATAATATCCAACTGTTGCTAATACAGGTCGAGTGTCAGGGTCTGCATATTGTTCCATTAATATTTTGACAGTGTCAGATGTCGCAAAACCTGTTACACCTGTTTTATCAAATGTCACATACATTGAGAAGAACTTATAATCAGATGTTCTAATCCAGCCCGAATGACCAGCGTTGGGTTTTAACACCTTCGTGGTTGCACCAGCAAGGGTATCATTATATACTGTTATCATGTTAGATGTGGTTCCTGTTACCTGAACCGATTGTGCTTGCAAACTTGACTGTAAAATACACGAAAGGCATATTGTTACAATAATACTAACTAACTTCTTCATGTTCTACCTCCTCAGGTTCCTCTTTAATAGTCGCACCCTCAAGAGCACGCTGTTTAATTTCTTCAACTGTTGTATTTGTGATAAGATGTTTATGGGCATGGAAGTTTAGGCGGGGCGTGATTGTTTTTAATAGTCCTAATGAGGCACGTATCTGATCCCCTATCTCAGGATCGGTTGACATATTATTATTCTTATCAAGGATGTCATTCCTTATCACCTGTTTTAAAAGAGCAATCGCATCAGGTGCGACCTCTGCTATCTGTTCTGTTATATCTGATGCTTGTTCATTACGAGAGGTGTGGATAGCACGAATCATCTCTTTTATAACAGGATGATTTCTGATATTAGATATAGTCCTATCACAAAGACCTGTAACAGCACATATCTCCTCAACAGACCTTCCCAATGCTAACAGACGTGCAATTTCTTCCTGATGATCTGTTACCTGCGTTATATCGTAATTGTTGTTACCTGTTCTCCTATGATCCATCATTTACTCACAAGATCTGAATTGGGCAGTAATCTACGATGAAGCTTACCTTTTACAAACCAATCACAAACTGCACTTTGATACCACACCTCATGTATATTCACTTTACAGTTGTGTTCTTTTGAAAAAACAACATCACCAACTTTTAATTCATTCATCTTGTTTCTCCTTATTATTAATAGCATCATCAACCCCATATTCAGCAATCATAATATCAATGGCAGGGATAGGCATCCCTGTCTCATTATGAATTGCAAGAGAGGTGAATCCCCTCTTAATAAGACCCCTCACAGTATGAGCAGTTTTATATATGTCAGATACAGATGTGTTATTATTAACAGGTAGGGTGATCATTATAGTCGCCTTATATTGAAATAGGGAATAATGAAATATGAATCAATGTACTCATTATATATGTAATATGCAAATGTATATATTGTAATATTGAACCTATTAAACAGGTACTATCATACATATACCTATCATGTAGTTTACATCAAAGGTGTTGATGACCTTGCGGTCATCATTGAAAAAAACACCGGAGATTTTGTATAGGTTAGGGCAAATACCATGCCACGTTTTAAATTCCCCTATATGGGGGGTACCAACATCAATACATACCATATGTAGTGGTGTATGTATGTTATTACTAGGGCAAGAATCGTGCCACGTTTTACACACTATATGTGGTGTGCTGTGGGTTTATACACACCATATGTTGATTGTGTGTGAATGATGTTTATATACCAGATGTGGTGGCACTAGATGTGGTGTGTCTGACAAGTTGTCATACCATATGTTATGTGTGAACATTGTATCCAGTGGCAACTATCATGCCACATATTGTGCCCAAATACCTGTGAACATGGTTTACAATGCAACAATCATGCCAGTACCATGTTTACACCACGTGCATGAATCAATAATCATGCCAGATATATATGGTACGTGACAATATGACATATACCATATATTGTATACTATCATGGCATGGTGTTTGCAATGTATCATGGTAATTGCGGTACGTGATACCGCCAACATTGGATTGACGCTTGGAACGTAATGCCAATGTCAACCAGTTCTTTGACAATTTGGCTTGATGGTCATAACAAACATGGTGATCAATTATGACCGTTAAACAATTAAAAAGTAAACTGGTCGAAACATTAGACCGACTCAATGATTTTGATGAGAATGATGAAATAAACGCACAAGTCGGTGGTGGGGATATTATTCTCCATGCCGGTGGCGATAAATACATTCCGTTTTGTGAATTTGGTGTTGATGAGAATGACTTTTATTGGATATAAATTCATCTGACCATTAAGCCAAATTAGAGAACCTTGTTCTTTGACAATCTCTGGATACATTCAATCCAATGACATAATGTGTCAATGTATCCAGTTTTCTTAAAATGTCATCGCCTTTTTTAACAATAAAAACAAGGTGATAATCATGGCAAATGAAAAACAAGAAGACACAGTTGATACCTTTCTTGAAGGTGTTACATTTTCTCGCAATGTATGGACTTGTCATCCAACGTTGGTAAAGGATAAAGAAAAGATAGACAAGGATACCAAACATCCTGTTGGGGCGGTTGTTCAGAATGTTACACTTGATTACACTGGTGTGACAAAAAAGATGATGCTTGATAAGATGAGTGCGACTTATATTATTAAGTATCAGACCCTTGCAAGGAAAAAGTTATCAATGTTGCAGGATGATGATGGCAACTCTATTGATACAGTTTCATTTAAAGTTGTCGATTTATTCACCGGACGGGTGAGCATGAGCGATTCTGAACGTGCGGGTAAAGCAATTAATAAAATATCCGATGCTGCTGAATTGGAAAAGATTGGTGCTGCGGCAATGAAACGTGCTGCGGAATTAAAGAAAGCAGCAAAGGATGCAATAACTCATCGTTAATTATTAAACAGTGCGGTGACATTTTAAGAGGACTGGATTATTATATAAACCTGGCGTTTAAAAGCGTCAGGTTTTTTTATGTCTTGTTATAGATATATATAAACACATCGACTTTATTAACAATAACAATAACAATAACAATAAACCCTTGCGTGTAAATTACATGATAGGTTTAATAACAATGACAGGTATAATGCGATGTCTGAAATTGTAGGCCCGTATGGTGTGTATGCACCGTATGCTTTCATATATAAACTCAATAAATACAATGGTTTATAAGAAAAAGCGTAGGCCGTATGCAACGTATGCCCATTATGGTGTAAAAAATGAGGTTTTGGTTAACCTTATATCAATGTGTGACACTGTGTTTATGTTTATGCCACTGTTTATATATGTGATAGTGTGTGTGTCTATTCTGTTTGTTATTAAAAAAAAATATATATAAAGGAAGGACTCTCTCTTTTAAAAAAAAAAATTAATAAAGTATATATATATTAAAAAAAAAAATATAAAAGAACTATAACACACACACACACCTTATTATAAGCGCACACTCTATGATACACATACCTTGACTGTAATTTACATGGGAGGTTAAGGAAAAAGTCGTTTTTTGCACCCATATGAGCCTACAATGCATACGGCATACGGTGTTTATTGATAAACTCAATAAATACAATGGTTTATGGATAAAAGCCTACAATATTGCATACGATTTGTGCGTACCATACGGGCATACAGAGCCTACAAAAAATAAATATCACATGCTACTTGCCATTGGGAATAAAAATGCGTATATTGAGACATGTCCACTAAAACAATAAAATGTAATTCACCAAAAATAAACAATGAAAGGCGGTGATATAACAATGAAATCTATTGATAAGATTGAGACTCTCGACGATTTGCGTGCTGTTCAAAAAGAAATAGAAGATAGATGGGATGAAATCAGACAGCATGAGAAGAAATGGTGGGTTAGGTTGTGGCGATTCTTTAACTGACACACTTCTCTCTGCGTGAGCAGCCGTTGTTTCCACAACATTTATTCATATCATAATAAAAAGGAGAACAACATGGATACTACAGTTAGAACAGTAGGAGAATTAAGAGATGCATTGAAGGAACATGATGATAATGCTCCTATCGGTATTTGGAGTTGGATTCAATACGGTGATGATCCTACTGATACCGATGATGTGCAATACCATGCAATCCAATCTATCGACACAGGTTGGCATCTAAACAATGATATAAAAACAGTTAACATTCAAATAGCTCGTGAAATAATAAAAGGAGAGTAAAATCATGCCAGATTCAATCACATTGAACTTCAAAATTGAGAAGGAAACGAAAAACACAATCCGCTATTCTGTTGTTGAAGAGTTTGGGGCGATAACAACTCTCTATATTAATAAGAGAGACCTCAAAGATACATGGGGTGACTATCCCAATGAATTAGAAGTTGTTGTCACAAAGAAGTAATTAACAATTGGAGGATGTATGATGAAAGAATTAGACTTTGAACATCACGATGACTTCAATTTGATTACAGGTTTCTGTATGTCAGGTGGACATAAATTAGCAGAGCCCAGTGATACAAAAAGAAGTTATAAACATTATCTTAAAATCCTATCCATTGAACAATCCCCTGATGCAATTCAACACAGGATGTCACGATTGAAAATAGATTTAAGAAATGATCCTGATACTTTCTATATTAATTAATAATAAGGAGAAGGATAAAATGAACCTAGAATATTGCAAAATAACACAAGGTAAAAATGGCACAGTACAAATAACACTGCCCTGTTGTGATACATCTATACTGACAATAGATGAAGTATCAGATGATGATACTATTAATCTATTCTTCATACCTCACAAGAATGCACATATACTTGAATCCATCCAACATGAGGAAGATAAAACAGCAGAATGCACACATGAATTGTTAATAGAAAGGAGCAAGATATGAACAACAATAATAAACAAGAGGAAGTAAGGATTGAATTCAGTAAAGAGTATGAAGATAAGAGTAAGAATGTACATATCCGCCCAACATCTGATATATATAAATCAATCTGTGAGTCATTATGTGACCTTGCTGGTAAGGGTGAAAAGTGGGGATATGTATGGTTTCAGGGGATGGTGTTGGCATTTGACCTCTCTCTGTTTAAACAAACAGGTGGGCAGGCTATACCTTTCATGTAAATTACATGAAAGGTGTTGTGTTTAATTAATAGTAAGGAGAATATAATCATGGAAAATATCAGTAGTAAATGGAGTGATGGAAAATGAATGATAAAACAAGGGTAATAGAAGGGCGCACTTCAATAATAGATGTTGCCAACACCCTTTCTCTGATCATCAGTAAAGGATATAATCCAACAAGCGCATCTGACCTTGTACGCACCGCATTCCTCATCCTCGCCAATGAAGCAATCAAAGGGGAAGCAATCACCTTTGATAAAACAGAGGATGCTCTTATATTCATGCGAGAGCAGGGTATGGAGCAGAGGAGTAAGTTGAAGAGAACAAGAGGTGCATTGTTGAAGCAGTTACATATTGAAAACATCTCTCTTGAAACACAAGAGGATGCTGTTGAGAAACACCTTAAGGAATTAGAAGGAGATAAATAAAATGAGAATTGAAGAAATTATTACTCAAAATCGGAGAGACTTTAAAGCACGTTATATTTGTGAACACTGTGGAAATACAGAAGAAGGTTGGGGTTACGATGATAACAACTTTCATCAAAATGTAATTCCTGCTATGATATGTGAAAAATGTGGTAAGAAAGCACCTGAGGATTACATTCCATGTAGAACAAAATATCCAGATGGAATGATTATATAAAAAAGGAGGTGACTAAACAATGTCCTGTAAAGATAAAACAAGGTATAAAAGCAGTACATCTGCATATATGGCAGGTGCTAGGGTGTTAAAAAGCACTGAATATAAATACATGAGGGCTTATATATGTCCTCACTGTCATCATTGGCATCTTACAACACAGGTTAAAAAGGAGATAATAACATGAAAGAAATGAGCACAAAAACAAAAGAACTATACCATACACTCTGCGCATATCCTGGCATACAAAAGGTAACAGCCGAAACGAAAGTGGTTCGGGAACTATTACTGAGCACAGATGGACAAACGTTTTTGAACGGGAGACTCTACGAAATTAAGTCCACAAACATTGGTGCAGGGGTTCATAAAGTTTGGTTGAAAGAATGGAGTAATTAAACAGAACAAAGGAGAAAAACAATGTCCTTAATAAGCGCACTGATAGCAGCAATAAAGGTATCATATAAGAGGTATAAAGATAAGAGGCAGAGAAAGTATAGTATGTACTGCATGAACTGTGATGCTCGTCTCACACCCTCTGATGTATTCACAACAAATATTGGAGCTAACAACTTCGATGGAATACATCTTGTTGTGAGTAGTAAGTGTTGCAATGATGCAGTTGGTGATGTTGATACTGTACAGTTTGTTAAACCAGATGATATTAGATAAAAGGAATAAACAATGGAGTATGAACAATTAAAAATAGGTGAATCATTTAAATTTAAAGCAACTTCCAAACAATATGGCAGAGCAGAGTTTTGTATCTGTCCAATAATCAAATATGGTAAGGTGAGGAAAATATATCTCACTGCTATGCAACAATTAAATGGTAAGCACTACCAAATTATTATTCCTAACCACTACAAAATCCACATAATTTCAGTCACTGATTTTACACATAGTCCCAAACCTCCTAATATGTGGAGAAGTGTCTGGTGTAAAGAGCACAAAACATTTGCTAATATTTGGTATGTAGCATCACATGCTAATACAATAACAGTTAGAGAACATTTTGGTGATAGTATTGGATTATATTTTGAATTAATTTAAAAAAGGAGAATAAAATGATACAGATACTATGCACATATCCATCAATGAAACCTTGTATATTCAATTATTTCAAAGATGAGGATCAACTCAAGAACTTTTTATCAGGTGAAAGATCATAAACATGTCCAGTTTATGACATCAGAGTAGCACCCGATGGACGTATTATAATAGGTGATAAAATAAAATAAAGATAGGTATTGCATTTGTCATAAATAATGTGTATATTGCAAATTGTAACAATAACAAAACAAGGTGAACAAGCGCATGACCTACCCCACAACATTCAGTTGTAGAAAGTGTAACTCTCTTTTTCAACATACTCATAAGCAGAAAGCAATCCCAAACTGTCCAATCTGTGGATGCAACTGTAATGTATTCACCCCTCTTATGATTCCAAAACAACCCTCTGTCCATATCTCAGACCTTGAGTGTAAATTACATGAAAGGTGATCATATAATATAAGGAGTAAAGCACATGGCGTATAAAGAGTACACAAAGAACATCAAGTCTGGCGATCATGCAGGTTTATCGGGGTCAGCACAGTATGACTTCGGTGACAACCTTCAGGAGGCGTCTGATAAATTTGGAGAGGAGGTAGTGTTCTCCAATTTCAGACAGCAGGCTGTTGTCTCTCTCCAGAATGTCATCGCAACTGCCCTTAAAAAGGGTGATGATGTGCAGGAGCATGTTGATAAGTGGAAGTTAGGCATGGCTAAGCCTCGTAAGAGTGATGCTGAGAAGGTTGCATCTTCAATCGAGAATGTCGAGAGCCTGGAGGAATTGAAGAAGATTCAGGAACAGATTAAGGCACGTGCTAAGGCACTGGCGTAGAAATCCTGTCTTAGAGGAATGAGGTAGCTAAAAAGAGGGTCGAACTCATCTACCTCGAGCAAAGGGAGAGGGCATTATTGAAGTCCTCTCCTTATTTTTAAACTGTTTTCAAATGCACAATTTTTATACATTTATTTAACAACAAGGAGAAACAAACAATGCCTATTGAACAAGAGGAAATAAAAGACGTAATAGCAGCAGGACAAGAGGAAAAGAAAACAAGGTCATATAAATTGTTAGTAGAGATAACAGGTGTTGATCCTGATATGAGATGTGATGCTGTTTTGGAAAATGTTGCTAGTCTTCTTATACACTCTAAAAATGCTGATACAGTAAGAGTAACCAACATCAGCAGATTTGGCTCTGTCTATAAAAGGAGATAATATCATGATTTGGTGGTGGATACTCTCTCCCGTTTGGGGCACTGTTTTATTGGCATTAATATCTGTTACAATAACATGGTTAAAAGCATGGATAAGAAATGAACAAGCATAAAGTATACATAATTAATAAGAGTCATCACGATTACACCCCTGCTCTTAAATACGGTGAACTTGTTTACCTTTCAGAAGGTATTATTCCTCCCTATGATGTTAGTAATATGGCACGTATGTTCCAGCCTATCATAGATGAGAGTGGTGAACATGACTATATATTGCAGACATCCCTCACAACTATGAACATGGTTGCAAGTGCAATGTTTGCACATAAGCATGGGAGGTTGAATCTGTTGCTGTTTAAGAGTGGGGGTTATAAAGAAAGGAAGATTGTGTTATGAACAAAAAAGAAGTTTTAGAAATGATAGCAAAAGATATGAAGGATGATGCAGCAAATTTCGATGGCCGTCCTTTTGATGGCAAAACTGTTGCTGAATATTTCGGAAATCAAGGTGCAGCTATAGCAGCGTTAGCTAACATTATTAAATCAATGTTGGAAGAAAAGGAGAATAAATAATGACAGGTGCATACTTACGAATTGAACGTGAAGGAAAGTGGGAAAACATTGAGGTTGAATACTTTACAGATCAGGAAAGAGAAACTATGTTTAAAAGCAGAAAGAATGATGAACTAATAAGATGGTTAAATATGGTCTGCAATAAATTAGCAGAGTTACCTCATTAATTAAGTCAATAAAAGAAAAACAAGGAGAATAACAATGAACCTCCACCCAACAGTCCAAATATACGACAGCACTAAAATCCAAACAGCATCACGCTGCTTCCGAAAGGCCTTCTTTCGGTTTGTATTAGGTTGGACACCCATCCAACCATCTAAACACCTAGTACATGGAAGTGCGTGGCATGAAGGGCTGGCATTTATCCTAAATAGCGATTATACAAGGGAAGATGCTGCTATGGCTGGTATCATCTATGAAAAGGAATATAGAAAGTCCTTCCACGAAAACATGGATATTGACAATCATCCTAAAAGTCCAGGTCCTGCTCTATTGGCATTTGATTCATATGTGGAGAAGTATAGAGAGGAGAAGGATTTTTATGAATGTCTATACACTGAAATTCCTGGAAGTGTCCCCATTGATGATAAGCATGATATCTATTTCAAACTGGATGCTGTGTTTAGAGAGAAGAGGTCAGGTAAAATAGTCATCCCTGAACATAAAACCAGTAGTAAAAATAGTGTTATTGATAGGGAACAGTGGACTCTCAAAACACAGATAGGCACATACACACATGCTGCTAATGTAATGTTTGGTGCTGGTGCTGTTAAGTATGTTATGATTAATAGGACATTCTTTTATAAGGCAAGTCCCTCCATACATGATAGATTCCCTGTTATGAAATCAAAGCAGGCAATGGATAGTTGGCTATGGGATACTACTCATATGATGCACCACTTTGATTTTGAGTTGGAGAGGTTGGATAAATGTAAAGAGAGTGATCCTATTCTCAAAGCATTCCCTAAAAACCCTGAAGCCTGCACTGACTACATGACAATGTGTCCTTATCATGAGGTATGTAGCAGGGGTGATAATCCCCTTCAGAGGGAGGTTCCAGATAATATGAAGGTGGAGTATTGGGATCCTCGTGTTAGGGAGGAGGAAAGTCCTGTTGTGTTTAAGGAAGGTAAATTGATAAAGAAGGAGGATATAAAATGACCTTCACTCATAGACTAAAAGTTTTCGATAAAACAAATGAGCATAGTGTAGAAGCAGGAGTTGGGTTTTTAAATGAGAATAACTCAATAACAATATGTCTAAACCCTGCTATTAATCTACAACATAATGATAACTTTGTTATAACATTATTTCCAAAGGAATGGAAAGATAAAAAACAGGAGGATATAAATGTGTCAGAAACTGATTAGATGGTTAACTTGGGCTACGGTAGAACAGGTTTGTGAAGAAGAACCTCTTACTCAAAGGCAGAAGTTTTGGCGGAGAATATTTAAGTGTACTAATCTTAGGGGGAAATACTTAGGTGAAAAAAGGAAGAAGGAGGATATAAAATGAACCTAGATATAAAAGCAAGTATAGAAGAGATTAATAAAATGTATAAGGAAACAGTAGGCCCTGATGACACATTAGGCGCACTCATATCTGGTGAACCTGGTGTAGGTAAAACAACAATGGCAGGTACTGCACCTAAACCCATCTTATTCTACATGTTCGACCCTAAAGGTTATCATGTCCTAAGAAAGAAGGTTGATAAAGGAGAGGTATTAATCGTCCCCCTCTGGACAGACCAATCACAGGCTCCCACAGAATGGGAGAAGTTTGATAGAATGTCAACTGACCACATGGACACAGGATTTATTAAACAGTTCAGTTCTGTTGTTATTGATTCCCTTTCTTTTGCATTGATAGCAGATGCCAATTATGTAGCTGCTGTACAAGCGCCCGCTGCTGATATGAAAGGGCCTAAGGATAGGCCTAGGAATATCCCTTTCATTGGGGATTATCGCTTTATTTATCAGAATATCATGGATAAGATACAGGAGTTCAGCGCCCACCCTATTAATCTAATAATGACATCACACATCACAACAGAGGAGAATGAACTCACAAAGGAGATTAAGGTAAGACTGTTGGCATATGGAAAGTTGAAGAATTGGATACCTCCTATGTTTACAGAGAAGTATGTGTTGGTAACAAAGCCTGGTGTTAAGAATCCAGATGGTTCTGTTAAGAGAATGATCCTAACACAACCTAAAGGGAAGTATGACGCATCCTCTCAGTTGGGATTAGACCCAGAGGAGGAACCTGATTTTGGAATAATCATGAAGAAGGCGGGATTTAATGTTAAGAATAAGGCACTGTTGAAATGAAACATATATTGATAATTGGTGCCACAATGGCCTTTTTCGTGCCCGTATATGGCCAACAAACGCTCTCATATCAATTAACCCACATAACCAATGCCAATAATAATAATGGCTCATATACCATATATTTCGGTGAAGGTTATGAGGAATTATCCCACTTCTCTATTCATATGTTGATAGCAATGTGGAAACCTAAATACTCTCTAATAGCAGCAGTTGCGATTGAAACAGCTGATACATTAAATGGAAGGTTTGATCAGAGAGACTGGGGTGCTAGGTTGGTAGGTGTGTTTGTGGGGTTTGTGTTTAATCAGTATCTGTTTAATAATCATAACATAAGGAGAATAAAATGGAAGAACTAACACCGTTATTAGAAAAGTTAGTGGAGAAATTGGGAACGACTGCTGAACATCTTTGGGGCGTGCTTATATCACAAGTAGAAGTGCAGCTTCAAATTAGTGAATTATGGCTAATGGTAGGTGTTATTATTTTTGGTGGGCTTACAGCAACTTTTATTATACTATTAATTGTAAGTATTATTAGAGACTGGGAGCCAGAAGCATCTTTTTTGTTTGGTCTTGTTGCAGCCCTTTCTGGTACGGTAGGTACTTGTATCACTGTAAAAGCGTATGCTACTGTATTAACTTTAACAATAAACCCAGAATACTGGGCATTACAACAGATATTAGAAACAATACAATAACTTGCATGTAAATTACACGCAAGGTAATCATCATAATAAAAGGAGAAACAATATGCCCATCTTAGGAGTAGATCCATCTACTGTCCCCGAAAGGGAAAATGTAGCAGCAGGACGTTATGAGGTACGACTCACATCATTGAAATACCTTGATGATGAAAACAAACACATTGTTGGTAAGGATTCAGGACGGAAACTGATAAAGGGTACATTAAAGATCCTGAATGAAACAGCAAACACTGTCTTTTTCAATTTAATGCAGAATGTAAAAGGTGACAGTGATGATTTTATTCAGATGAATCAGGAGCACATTGCTAACTTCACAAGAATGTTTGGCCTTCCTGATGAATCAGAGGAAGCAATGTGTGAAGCAGGGCCTGGTGCAGAGGGCACCTGTTTACTCAAACTCACAATATCTCCTGAGTATGGAGATAAGAATGATGTTGATACAAATGGGTTTAAGTCTGCCTGATGTTATGGAAGCAAGATGGCGAAATTGGTAGATTGCGTAGGCAGGCTGACTTCGTAATGGTAACTGTCCTACCCCGAAAGGGTGCAGGTTCGAATCCTGCTCTTGCTTCTATGTGTTTCACGGATAGAGGCAGTGCTGGCACTGCTAACTAAGATTGGCGTCTACCTGACCCGTTATGGGTTACAATAATCTTAGAGTTGTTGTCAGCCCCCTCTTCCGTTTTATTAAATAATAGGAGATAATAATGCTAACATATATAATACAGTTCTTCCTTGGAGCTGGTCTCATTGCTTACTACCCAATATTAGTACATACTATAGCAAATCTAAATGAGGGGGTAACAGGTGTGGAAAAATCAAATCCAACTCGAATTAGTGCAATGGCAACTACCATGATTTCAATAAAAGAAGCTGCCATTCATTCATCCCTATTTATATACATAATCCTATTCGTCTGCAATGATTTCAACTTCTCTTACTTCCTAACATTAGCAGGTGCTATCATAACATATTATATTATGATAAGGGTGTTAGATGTGAATGCAGCTGGTATGTGGACAAGAAGGAGAAGGTAGATGGAACAACCTAGAGTTGTATTCCCAGTCAGCAGGGAGGTTAAACAAGCGCTGGATAAATATATAAAGTGGGGCATGGGTGTTAAGGTGTGGAATGTAATAGCTGATGACCTAATATGCGCTCTCTCTGATGAGGATACAAGGGAGTAGATACTATCCCTTATTGTTAATAGAAAGTTGGAGTTGAGGGATTGGAGTAGAATATTAAATGAGGAACTACGATGATTAAATTAGAAAAATACCATAAGAGGGAAGCAAAGGACCTTATTGATCTCTTGTTCAATAGAAATTTCCTGAATCCAGAATTGACTCGTGAGTCTATTAATTGGCTTGAAGGATATATTGGCTTTCTTTTTCAAAGCAAAGCTCAAATTGCTGCTAAAACTGCCACATTTATAGCAAGGATAAAGGAGAAAAAATGAAATACTTCATAGCAACAGGAACAGAACCTGATGTGTTGATGCACAATGTTATAAAGTTAATAAAAGATGGATGGACACCACAAGGGGGAGTAGCAGCATACATGGAGAAGAATCAACAGATGTTTGCACAGGCACTTGTTAAGGAGGATAAAAAATGAAAGAAATAAAACATGAAATTACTTTCTTCGTTGACGAAGATCAAAATGTATCAAGCTCACTTGTTTTTGAACTATTAGCAGGTGTAAAACATTTAGATAGTTTAAATTGTGGAATACGTGGCATGAAAGTTGAGGAATATCCCGAACCTTTATTTAATGAAACAGAAGAGGACCTTCCATTCTAATGGCTAACTTATCAGATATAAAAAGAAGCATAACAGAGATGACCTGGGATGAACAGATAGCTCTCCATGAGCAGATAAGAGTATCACGCAGCACCCCTAAGCGGCCTATAAAGGCAGCTAAGAAGAAAGAGAAGGGGATAACAAAAAGTATTGTTAAGGGGATTGATAGTATGTCATTAGAGGAATTAGAAAAGTTATCAGCACAGATAGAAGGGAGGTTGAAATGAGCCTAATAGATATGAAACTTTTTATTAGCTATAATAAATGTAGCACTAGATAATCCAGACTGTGATATACCAGTTTTACAGGAAATGATTGATGAAGCAATAAAGAAATTAAAGATAGAAATAAAACAGGAGGATAAATAGGGATGACACTACTACACAACACAGTTGAACATGAAAGAGAACTCCTTCGAGAAGGAGATATGATTAAATTTAGAGAGGATGGAATAACTAAATTCTCCCACACAATAGAGGATATGTGGGATTTTATGGTAGAAGCACTTATTAATATTCAAGAGGATGAAACTGAAAGATGGATACCTATAAGAAGAAGAAAAGATGAAGCATATCAATCACAGGAGAATCAAGGATGAAACTATCATTCATAAACAGGAAACAAATAACAGTAGGTGATCGCTTCAGGAAAGAACACGGTGACCTATCAGCACTCATTACAAGTATAGAGACAGTAGAGGTAATACAACCCATTGCTATTGAGGAAATAGGTAAGAATAAATATAAGTTAGTGGCAGGGGGGAGAAGGATACAGGCATTCGATTCCCTCGAAATGACTGACATACCCTGTAGGATATATGAGAAAGGTACTGATCCTGCAAAGATAATGATGGCTGAGTTAGAGGAGAACCTCAGAAGAAAAGCCCTCACCCCTCAAGAGGAGCTGGCAAACACCCTTGCCCTTCATGAATATCTAATAGAAACCCACGGGGAGAAGAAGAATCCTACTGACCCAAATGACAAAGGTTGGAGTGCTGCTAAGACAGCTAAATATTTAGGTAAAGATCCTGGCAATATAACCAAAGAGTTAAACACAGCAATGGCTGCACAGGTGTTTCCTGAAATTAATGAAGCTAAAACAAAAGATGAGGCCCTTAAAATATATAAAAACATAAGGGGTAAACATGAGAAACTAATAAAAGCGGATGAGGTTAGGAAGCAGGTAACAGAGACACCTGAGGAGATTAGGAAGAAGGCCCTTATGGATTCTTTTATAGTGGTAGATGTATTTAAAGGAATGAAATCCCTTCCTGACGCATGTGCAGACCTTGTTGAACTCGACCCTCCTTATGCAATCTCACTGGAGGAAGCTAAGAAGTTAAAATCAGAGGCATCTAAAGTAGAGTTGAAAGAGTATGATGAAATCAGTGTTGATGAATACTTTCATTTCCTTCCCAATCTATTGAAAGAGTGTTATCGGGTGTTGAAGAAGGATAGATGGATGCTGTTATGGTTTGGGCCTAAACCTTGGTATGCCTATCCATTTGATATAACCTTAGATGAAAAAGTAGTAGAGGTGCAAAGACGCAATCTAATAGTGGAGTGGTTAGAACAAGCAGGTTTCACAGTAAATTTCATGCCCTGCATCTGGGACAAATCAGACGGAGCATGTCAAACCAAATCACCTAAGGTGAATCTCGCAAGATCATATGAAATGTTTATCGCTGCACGTAAGGGACAGGCCTTTCTCCATAAGGAAGGTAGATATAATATGTATGAATATAAACCTATCCCTCCCCTTAGAAAAGTCCATCCTACAGAGAGACCTATTGATATGACAACTGATATAATTGCAACATTTGTCCCTGAAGGAAGCCATATTGTTGTCCCTTGCTGCGGATCAGGCAACAGCATGTTAGGTGCAAATAATCATCTGTGTAGTAGTGTAGGATTTGAAATCAATCCTGCCAGAAAGGATGATTATATTATAAAAGTTGAGGAAGGGACATTAGGGGACTATACATCACCTACAACTGAGGAGAAATAAAGTGTGTGATAACAATGAAGCTGCTGAACATACAAGTCTATTGTCAAAACTTAAATCCGAAAACAAAGCCCTTAAAGAAAGAGATTGGGAAGAGTGTTGTGAAGAAGTCAAGGCTAAGCTTAAAACAGAAAACAAATCCCTAAACGATGCACTTGAACAGAACAAAATAGTGACTGAGTTGCTTTTGGAAGATTACAAAGCCATCAAAGAAAGCAAGAATAGACTTTTAAAGTTATTGCGAAAAATCCTAGATCCAAATGATTATACCTGGTGTGGTAAGATGATAGAGGAGGCAATTAAAAAAGAGGAAAAAGAATGAGTAAATTAGAACAGAAGTTTGTTGATGGTGAAGGCCCTCTTGATTGTAAGATAGCATTCGTGGGAGAGGCACCTGGTGCTCAAGAAGCAAGCATGAACAGAAATTTCATAGGCCCTGCTGGTTATCTATTTGATAGATTGCTAATGATGGCAGGTATTATAAGAGCACACTGTTACATCACAAACACTGTTAAACGTAAACCCTACGGGAATAAAATAATACAGTATCTGGATTTAGGTAAGAAGTATCCCATTGAAACAGATGAGTTTAAAGAACACGTTGCCTATTTAAAAGAAGAGTTATCAAAATGCAATGCTAATGTCATTGTAGCAGTTGGTGGCACTGCCCTCTGGGCATTATGTGGATTGAAACTGATAACAAAGAGAAGGGGATCAATCCTACCATCAACATTGTTGCCAGGTAGAAAAGTAATACCCATCCTTCATCCATCTGGAATCCTCCAAGGAGGAGGTTTCACATATAAAGACCCTGTCACAAACACAACCCGCACAGCAGGTCCTGGTGTTGGTAAGGTGGTGACAGCATTTGACCTTAAAAGGGCTAAGAGACATAGTGAGTTTCCTGAGATACCAGATGATGATTTTGAATTGGTTACTGATCCCTGCTTTGATGAAATTATATTCCTATTAGAGCATATAAAAGATGAGGTCACACTGGATATTGAGATTGTTAATGAGGAAGTGTCTGCAATCAATATTGCTGAAACAAATAAGAGGGCCTATTTTGTTAAACTCAGCGACTTCCCTGTTGAAGAGGAAGCAGAAATATGGAGGAAGATCGCAAGAATATCAGAGGATCCTGCTATCACAAAGGTAGGTCAATTCTACATCTTCGACACTACCTTCTTCTTCAGGAAATACGGTATCCGTTCTGTTAATATGCACGACACTATGATTATGCAAGGGATAGTTAATACAGACTTCCCAAAGGGGTTGGGATTCATCAACAGTTTATGTACAGAAATCCCTTATTATAAAGATGACCTTAAAAGGGTGAGTGAAGGTGAAGCGGGTGATGAAACTTTTAGGTTGTATGGAGCAAGGGATGCTATATCAACTAAACTGTGTAAGGATGAACTCTATAAGAATATTATTGTAACAGGTAATAAGAGTTATTATGAAAGTAGGAGGAGACTAGTTGAACCCCTTATTTATATGTCTGAAAAGGGCACCCGTCTGGACCTGGATGGGATGCGTGTAGAGAGTACAAAAATGGGTGAGAAGATTAATGGATTGAAAGAGGAGTTAAATGAGATAGTAGGCTATGAAATAAATCCCAATAGCCACACTCAACTGAAACAATACTTCTACGAAGAAAAAAAGATAACACCTTATAAAAGTAGAGCAAAAGGAAGTAAAGGTCGTCCTACTGTTAATGAAAAAGCAATGAAGGGTTTGAAGAATAAGGGATACAGGGAAGCATCACTGATATTAACAATCAGGAAACTGGGAAAAGCTAAGAGTAACTATTTAGATGTAACCCCCAGTGAGGATGGACGATTAAAGTGTGTTTACAATCCAGTAGGAGGTGATGGGCGTTTGTCATCATCTACCAATATATTTGGAGAGGGGGGTAATACGCAAAACTGGCCTCATCCAATGCTACGCTATTTACTGGCTGATGAAGGATATATTATATACAATGCAGATCTCGAACAGGCCGATAGTAGAGTTGTTGCATACATCGCACCTGAACCTACCATGATACGCTTGTTTGAGGAAAATAAGGACATTCATGTACACACTGCAGGTGGAATATTCGATAAGGATCCATCTGAAATAACAAGAGAGTCAGGAGAGTGCCCCATCTGTGCTGATCCTGACCTCTGTGGACATGAGGGAGATAGATATTGGGGAAAGAAGTCAGGACATTCTTTCAATTACCTATTGGGATATAAACAGTTTGCATATCTAATGGAGATACCTGAGAGAGATGCTAAACATATTAGGATAGGTTACTTACGATTATACCCAGGTCTTCAAACCATGTGGAACTGGCAGCGGGCAGCATTATCAGACAGTCATATCCTAACTGATTGTTATAACTGGTCACGTAGGTTTGTAAATGATTGGGGGCCTGAACTGTTTAAACAAGCAGCCAGTTTTATCCCCCGAGCAACAGTTGGAGAGAAGATAAACAGAGATGGGATATTGAATATCTGGAATGATTCCTCTCTATCAAAGGTTGAACTGTTAGGTCAGGTTCATGATAGTATATCATTCCAGATACCTGTGAAAGCAGGCTGGGCATATCATGAGAAGGCTGTTAAGAAGATTAAAGCATATCTAGAGACACCTGTTGTTTGGAAGGGACATGAATTTATCATACCCGCAGGTGTTGCAATGGGCCTTAATTTGTATAGATATAACAAGGATGATAATAAAACAGGGATGATTGAATTGGATACTATTGATAAGAATAATATAAGGAGGAATTATGAAAAATTTATCTAAACCTATGAGTGTGTATACAAAACCAAACAGCAAGGTTATTTTTATGTTTCCTAAAAATGGCTATAATCCAGATATTGAATCAGCTAACAAACATTTAATTAAAGGAAAGGAATATACTGTAAAAAGGACTGAAGTTCACTCCTGGCATACAGAAGTTGAATTAAAAGAAATACCTAATATTGTGTTTAATAGTTCAATGTTTGCAAACATAACTTGACTGTAATTTACACGAAAGGTACCCATTGAGCCGAGCCCTCTCTAACTGGATAGAATCCTTCGTCGAATACACAGCAGAAACAGAACCCCCTGAATCATACAGGCGATGGACTGCTATCGGTGTGGTAGCTGCTTGCCTTCAACGTAAGTGTTGGTACATGTGGCATGATACTATATACCCAAATATGTATATAATCCTAGTTGGCCCTGCAGGTAAGGCACAGAAAAGCACATCTATGAGAATAGGTCGAGCCTTCCTCAATCAACAGGGAGTTGTAATAGCAGCAGAAGCAACAACTAGAGAAGCATTAATAAGGAGGATAAATGAAAGTCAACGTAATGCGTCTGACGGTGTTATTCCTATCTATCATAACTCTCTATCTATATTCAGTTCTGAACTCACTGTTTTCCTTGGTTTTAAGAATCAGCAATTAATCATGGACCTCTGTGATTGGTATGACTGCACTAACCCGTGGAAATATGACACAAAGGATAAGAGTAAACAGGATGACATCAAAAACCTCTGGGTTAATATGGTGGCTGCTACCACCCCTGAGACCTTGCAAGCAGCCCTCCCCGCTGAGGCAATAGGGGGAGGGCTAACAAGAAGAATGATCTTTGTTTATGAAAAGAAGAAGGGGAAAAGTGTTGCCCTCCCTCCTGGGATTAATCTTGAACTATACAGTAAACAGTGGACAGGGAAGGTGGCAAAGAGATTAAATGTATTGAAGGAGAAGTTAATAAATGACCTACATCAAATAACAGCAATGATGGGGGAGTTCCTAACAACAGAACAATTTGCAGATATATGGATTCCATTCAAACTAAATCATGATGAACACCCTCTATTTGATAACACCATAATGACAGGGTATGATGCAACTAGACAGGTGCATATTCTAAAATTAGCAATGATAGCAAGTGCAGCAAGGAGTGATGATAGAGTGATAGATGCATGTGACTTTGAATATGCAGTGGAGGAATTAGTAAAGGTTGAGAAGAATATGCTTCATGTGTTTGAGGGGATAGGTTCATCCAACACCGCAGCTCTTATGGCCAAAACAATATCTATCTTAACAGCACAGAAGGAGATAACAAGAAGTAACTTAATGGGTATCCTCTATTATGATACAGATATAGATGGATTGAATCAAATCATTGCTACCCTACGCTCAATGGGGAGGTGTTCTTTTAAGATGATAGGTGAGGGTGAGGAAAGGGATGCTCTTATAACATATATACCTAAAAAGATAGGAGGAGATGATGACAAGAATTAGAAAAATAGAGTCAAAAATGATTGATTTAGAACTAGAACTTTCTTCATTAAAAAGAAGGTATGAGTTAACAAGTACGAATCTTTGTAACGCAGAGATGGTAATAAAAGCTCTGTTAAAACATTTTGGACTAGAAGCAGAAAAGCAACCTGGTTATGTAATAAAATTAGTGGAGAAATTAAATATAGAAAAGGAGAAAAATAATGACAAAAAATAATAAGATTAAGATAAGTGACATGAGAACGGCTATATGGTCAAACAAACAAGATATTGATTCTGACATAAGCGACCTTAGCTCAAGAATATCTAAAATAGAGCCAATAAAGTCAGAGGTAGAAAGAATAGAACATGGAGAAGAAAGCAACAGGAGTATGCTATTCAGTCTAAAATCTCGTGTTGGCACATTAGAGTATAAAATAGATGCTATAGCTAACTTTCTAAATCTAAGTTTTAAAGAAGTAGATTATCATATTGAATGTAAACCTAAGGAGAAAAAAGAATGATTGCCATGAATGAAGATCAGTTTCTTGAAGAGCTAATAATAATTTATAGAGACTCTCAGATATATGACTGTGATAAATGTCATCATCAAGATAAGTATCCATGGAATGACATGCCCTGTCAAGAAATATTAGTTAATGGGAATACCTGTGATGGTAAACTGTTTCATGTTGGGGAACTAGGTAAATCAGTACAAGGCTCCTTCCAATGGTATATAGCAAGAGCTAAAGGAGAGAAGGTATGAAAGATGAATTCAACAGGGATACAAAATATTGTGTATTCTGCAAATCAACCACCCCTCACATTGATGGATCATGTATCCCCTGTACAAAGGAACAGGAAGATAAAGTAAAGTACAGTCAAGTGTGGAGCTGCACGAGGTGTAGAGAAACAGGTGCTATTGAATACACAGAGGATGAGAGTCAACACAGGATTGTGAATAAAATAATAGAGGATCATCAGAAAAGAATAGTATTATGTGATGGTGGTGCTCATACTATTAACATACATCCCCCTATCGACGAATGTAACTAAAGGAGATATTATGCTAACTCAGCAGAAACTAAAAGAAAGACAAGTTAGAAGATGCCATAAGTAAAAGAGAAAAAGCAAAGGCTGCTTTTCATTTTGGACCTAATCACGCATAATGAGGTGAACTGATGAATACATATGATAAGGAAACAAAAGATTGGAAACACATAATTTGCTATACTTTATTTGAAGGAGGAAATGAGTACAATTTAGTCTGTACAAATCCCGAGTTTATTAATTTAAGACATAAAGCTAAAGAAACAAAAGGTAGTAAGATAACTATTCCTATCAAAGATGAAAAAAAAGAAGCAAACTGGATTGAATTTGAAGATGGTGCTCAATGGGATGAGGTTAATGGGTTTATACATTATAATAAGGAAACAGCAATGGAAAATAAAATAGAAAAAGAATACAACAGTGCCCGAGCTGAGGATCTATACACCTCATTAGAATGCACTCAAGAATTAACAAAGGAGTTTATAAAGATAGTGTTGGAGGATATAAAGATATTTGATAAGAAACAATCTGATTATGGCAGCAAGAATATAGCTGAATTTGGGGAGTATGGTGTGCTTGTAAGGGTTAGTGATAAATTTGAAAGGTTGAAGAACCTCACATCAGAAAGGACAACAGATAAAAGAGCTATGTCTGAGAAGATAGCAGATCCAAACATAATGGAGAGAATAAATATAGCAAATGAATCAATAGAAGATAACTGGCTGGACATTAGCAATTATGGAATAATAGCAAGAATGTGTAGAAAAAGAGTGTGGCCATTATGACAGCTGAAATATTAGTATTTATCATGGGTAAGGATTTAATAGGTAGAACTATAAGAGGTCAGGTACACAGATTAAAATATGAAGATGTCCAGGTTTTAAGATTATTCCCTGATAGAAGTTCTCCAGAGATAGTGATGCAAGTAAAAAGGTCTAATGGAAGTGAGATAGGTATATTTGATTATGAGAAAGTAACGCCTATAATTGACACAAAACTAATGAAAGATTTAGTGTGAGTGTTCGCTACTTTAGATACTGCACATGGGAGGAAATGAATGCTACATTATCCAATGGAGGTAAACCTCCCTATTCAAGTAGTGCAGCTGACATATATATAATAGAGATAACTAAAAAAGAATCCATATTGTTGGAATTAAAGAATAGATTAAAAAAGGAATCAACACCTTCCGTGTAATTTACAGTCAAGGTTGTCTAATAAGTCCCCTCTGTTCGAGAATATCATTTATTTTATCCATTAAAACAAGTGTATGCGAATCAATATCTTCAAATGAAATTCTCCCATCTCTTATATCATTTGTAAAAGATGTTTGCATTTGATTAATCTGTGATGTTGCAACTTCAGAATCAATATCCTTCAAATAAGAAAATACAAAAGGAGCGGTTGCAATAGCAAACAACTGACCCATCTCATTTGCAAGCGCTGTTCTTGCTTCAACTGTTCTCCTATCTGGCTCCACCAGTTTAGCCATTGCAGCACCATTGAGAAGAGCATATTTAAGTAGTTTCATCCTCCCTTGAAACTTAGTATCAGTTGTAAGAACAATAGCATCTCCCGAATCATCCATGTTGTCAGCCATATTACCTGCTATTCTTAAAAGAGGAGTGAACTCCCATTTAAAGGAGTTGACTAATCTCTTTAGTTCAGGTGTAGGGGATGCTCTGAATAGAGAGTTGTATATTCTAAAAGCATACTTAATCCAAAGGTTTCCTGGGTTCGAATAATTGCTAACAATATCCTGAGGACCTTCACCTGTAACAGTAGGACGTTTATATTTAACAAAAGGTATCTCTGTCTTGAACCCCTGTGAGATCATATACAAATGAAACCCCATACCAATAGCTGCTGTATTCAACAATCCCCAGGCTTGTACCTTTTCCTTCTTAGTCATCTTACTGGTGTTGAATATGCCCCCAAGAGCAAGATCAGTGCCCCTTCCAATTCCTTTAATAGCAGAGCTAATCATATTAAAGTAAAGTTTCCCCATTGCTATTTTAAATGTGGGAGTGTATAAGCCAAGATTTAATATCTTTCTAGTCGGTGCTGGTACAGAGGCGTAATCAGCATTAAAGAGAGCTGCTGTTTGGGCTGCCTCCATATGTCCCATTGCATCTCTGAGCTTACCTTTAATAGGTCTCTTCTCCCCAAACTTAATTTCTTTAAATCCCTTTCCTTGTCTCAACCAGATGTAATTAGCCATCCTTACTCCCCTATCCAACTGCCATGCAATCCCATGGGATAGGTTGTATGCTTGTTTCAATACTTGCTGTGGAGGAAGGCCATTAAATAGCTTCCAAGCTCTTTCTCCCTGTTGATACCTCTTCCATGCTTCCAATCCTACAACAGCCTTTGATAATTCAACACCATTAGATATAGCAGCTGCCCACAACTGCCCTTTTACAGGTGCAAGAGATTCCTTCAAATGAACCTGTGCATCTCTAAATGTATGTAAATGATTAGGGAATGGTTTGGATGATAACCCTCCTGATAGAGCATGGAAGTATAAAGGCGTCTTAGCAAGTGCATGATAAAAACCCTTTGCTAATGTTAATGTAACTGCCTCTCCAGCAACAAATCCAAGAGCAGCCCCAGGAATGCCTCCAATCGCTCCACCGATGCCCGCTCCCGTTAAATGAGGTTTAAGAGACCCCAACATGCCCGATTGAAATATGTCGTACATGGGGAGGAATAACGGATTATAAAATGAAGCCATTTTGACAGTGGATACTCCCTGAGAGATAATATCAAACGCCTTCCATCCTGGTCTTGTCATCCTTCCTAACCATTCATTCAGGATGGGATGGGTGACATAATCTTCGAAATACCTCGCATCAGATCTTGCGAATGGAGACTCTGTTATACCTACATCTTTACCTGACTTAAATCGTTTAGCAAGGCCTTCTTTAATAGCAGCACTTCTTACATTGAGAATGGCACTATCCTGTCCTAATCTCCTACCTAATCCTCCAATAAGGTCAACAGCATTAATCTGATCAGGTGATACACCATGTTCTATAATATCTTTTAAGGAGAGGGAACTAATTTTAGGAACAATCCTGCCACCTCTTCCTTCTTCCAATAATCCCAGATAGAAAGAAGCCGCTTCATCGGGTGTGTTTCTAATAAAGTTTTCAAGGAATAAAGAGGCCTCAAATGAAGCAGGTTTAATCTTTCCAACTACCTCAGCAACTGCATCTATATCAGCAGTATTCTCACCAGCCCGTTTGAACTTCTCTACCATGATTGCAGCATTCACATGTTTTGTGAAGTTAGGTAGTTCCCCATGTCTTTTATATATGTCAATAGCAAACTGCTTATATTGAGTCCAAGCATTTAATATACCTCTATACCTCTTACTCTGAGCAGGACTCATGCCCTCCACATTCTCCATGAACATAGCCACCTCTTGAAGAGCTGGTTTATCTGGTTTGAATCTGAAATCCTTTGAAGTTCTTCGTAGGGCTGCAACCATATGAGCTGCATTATAATTAGCCTGATCCTGATGTCTGAACTCCTCTCCGAAGAAGTTCTTCATTGCCAATACAGTTTCAGGTGCCCCTATCCTCCTTCCTCTCGCTTCAACAGATAACACATCAACAATAAACTCATTCCACTTCTTCCCATGTGCTCTGATTCTCTCCCTTGCATCTTTATATGCATCTAACCTAATATCAATAGGAGTGTCAGGAGGAAGGGAGGAAGGATCAGGTTCAGCGAATTGAGGATGCTCCACTTCAATGTCTTTAATATCCTTTCTGTCAACAATAATCCCAGCAGCATCGAAATCAACCTTAAATCTTTTCATGAAGTCAATAGCATGAGGACCAAGCTCCTCAGTCATAGTTTTTACGAAGTCAGGAAACTCAAGCCCTGCACCTGCATCCTTATATTTCTTCCATGCTAATTCAAAATGAGGCTTTGCATCAAGATACATTTTCTCTGTAAATGGAGGAAGCAAAAATGGGGCAGATGATAAAAGAGAGGGGTCACCTCCCAGGAGTTCCAGAAACCCTCTTATTGATTCTCTCATACCTTCACGGAGGGATTTGAGGACAGTTCTTTCTTGTGCTCTTGCTCTTCTTTCAGATAACATGACTCTATAGCGTTGAGGCTTAATTCCTCTTTCTTTAATTCTCTCTGCCTTTGCTTGAAGATCAGTTCTTCCTAGTATCTTTCCTACCTCATCCATTGCAAGTGTTATTTCAGACCCAAATGTCCTTTCATCAAGAGCATGCCTTAATTCGTGAGATAAAAGTCTGACAGCCTGAGTTTCACTTAACTCCGTTCTAAATACACTAGGTTTAACATTAGATTCCAATTCAATCTGAGGTGATTTCTTTGGTAGCTCTAATGACTGCTCTGTTATAAGATTACCTTTAATTTTTAATTCAATGTTACTTCCGGTTATTTCAACTACTGCTTGTGCTCTACTATCAACATCTTTAATGAACTGTTTACTCTCTATTAATTCTATTTTATTAACAGACTCAAACAATCTTGGAAACTTCTTTGAAAGAAAAACAGATGCATTTTCTACTGATATAACTGATCCTTTAGGTACTCCTTTTCCTACAGATATTTTATTCCTGACAGCTTTCAAGTCAGCCTCCCTCCCAATCTGCTTCTCCTTCAAAAACTCCTCAAACCTAACCTGCACTTCATCTATATTCTTAAGCCCTTCACCTTCTTTTGCTAACTCTGTTACTTTCTCTTTTACTTTTATATTAGTCGTATTATCCGCAACAACCTTAACAGTCTCAACATCAGATTCAAATTTAGTCTGAGGATCATTGATAGGTTTACTCTCAGTAACATCCTTCCCCCTCACTCTCCTAATCCCTATCTCAGTAGCAATAACCTCATTAGCATTAACAGCCCTCCCTTCAACAGGTGCTCTATTCTCTTTCAATAGAGCTCCCTTCATTATCAAACCCTTCTTAAGATTAAGAGCATCAACTGCTTTCTCAATAGCAGCTGCTCTTTCAGTAACATCAACTCCTTCCTTTGATATAACCTTCTCATCCAACGCCTGTGCTATTCTCGCAAGCTGTCTCTCATTATTTTTAGTCCACTTACTAACTCTTTCAATAGATGCTTCCCAATCACCTATTACCTTTGGATCCTCCAGAGCTGCACGTAACTCATCCCATATTGGTTTAGAAGCAGGCGATATAATGTTCTTCCCTGACTTGATTCTCCTGAATGTTTCAAGCCCCAGCGCTCCAGCCAGGAGGTTGGTAAGAACAGCGCCAACAATAAGTTTATGACCTTCATCAGGATCCCCTTCTTTAAATGCTTGGACAATAGCTCTAACCATAGCAGGATTTTGTGAAATCATATCAGCTGAGAATAGAGCAGGAATAGCCACTGCCATTAATTCACTGGTCTTAACAGTAGCTCCAACAGCACCCATGAGCATTATGTTTCTTGGAGTAGCAAATGCATCTCCCCATCTGGCCATACCTTGAGCAGTAAGCCACATCTTCTTTTGTCCTTGCTCTGTTAGCCCAGTAAAAGGACCTTGCATGAATCCTTCAGGAGGTTCATCAGGCATCATCGCTTCAAAGTTTGTTAATGACTTATCAAATATAGCAGAGAACTTATCCTCATCCCTCTCCATTGCAGGATTTGCCATTCCTGTAAGGGCATTCTTTATAAATCCTAATACATTATCCTTATCAAGGGTAGGCCCAAGTGCTTCAAACATATCACCTCTTGTTATCCCTAACATAGGTGCCATGTTCATAATCTCTTCAAATGAGAGAGCATGTAAGGATTCAGGTTCATCTAATATCTTCTTTAAAGCAGGTGCTCTTAGATTAATAGGGAGGATTCTATCTCTTACCTCTTGTTCATCCTGCTGCTTCTTTAATGCCCTCCCAGCTGCCATCTGTTCCTCAGAGGGATGAGCAAACACCTGTCCAATCACATCACCCACAGCACCAACAGCTTTAGCAATACCTGTCTTGGGTAACAGAGGTTTAATAGTATCTTCAAAGTCATCAAATGTTCCCAGATCATGAGTCTGTGATAATGCTTGAAATAGATTAACCCTCGTCTGAGATTCAGTCATAGCTCGAGGGAAGTCCTCAAAAGCACCCATCTCAAACTTCTCAGATATCCCTGCATCAAATATGTTCTTTAGCACATCCTGTTTCTTACCGTTACTTTGCGGCACCTAATCCTCCTATTTCTTTAGGACCAATACTAATAAGCCCCTTAGAACGTACATTACTAAGAACCTCTCCAATATCTAATCCAGCATTTAATTCAGCAGTAGCTCCTTTCAGTCGTGCATCATACTCATTACTTCCTTCAGGAACCTGGGATATAGCAAGAATAACTGAAGGAATATCAAGTTCACCTCTTGGATCTCTCAATAGACTCAACAATAAACCTGCTCTTAATATTGTCTTACCTGATTTAGGATCAACAATACCTCCTAATTTATCTAATCCTTTCTGTATAACATCAGACATCTGTGTGAGTATACCTATCTGTATATTCTTAAGATTCTGTCCCTTTGAAGAAGGTTTCCCTCCTGCAGCACCTGGAACAGGTTTCTTCCCAGGTCCTATTGGTATGACATCACCTGTCTCAGGATTAACAAGATATGCATAATCCTGACCTGCGGGCATAGGTGTACTATCTGGTCTAACACCCAATCTAATCTCCTTCCTCCCCTGTGCATCAGGAGGATCAGGTGATAAGAGTGCGAGGGTTCGTGCCTGTGTAAATGCTTCATTAATAGATGTTGTCTGTAATGACCTTAATCCTAACAACTGTTCAAGCTGAGCCCGCTGAGACTGTATCCCCAGTTGCTGCTGTTGTTGTGATGCTCCTAATGCTTGAAGTTGGCGTTCCGGTGATAAACCCTCAACCCCTAAAAAACCTAAATCTGAGGATGAGGGTAGACTAGGGTTTTGACCACCACCTTGCTGTCCCAGTAATTGTTGTAGCATCTGATTGAACAACTGTGATTCTGCAGATTGAGTTGCAAACTGTCCCAACTGCCCACCAAATGTTTCAGGTCCCCCACTGATGATTGTTCCTAATTTCCCAAGGGCAGATATGAATCCAGGCTGTCCTAGAAAATCTTGTAATCCCCCCTGTTTATCATTTGTAAGAGGAGCTCCTGTCTGTGCAACTTGTGCTGCTCCCACACCTGGTGCAGACGGTTGTGCAGCAAGTGCCTGCTCCAGCATCAATTGCATAGTTGGTGTATCTGAATGTAGATTGATAGTTCCATCAGGACCTATACTCTTAACATCAGTATTAAATCCAGGACCTGCTGCTAATTGAGAAAGTCTTTCTTCAAAGTTAACAGTTGGAAATCCTACAGGCCCTCCTGTTTTCTCTCCGCCATGTGGCATAATATTCTCCCTTTCGTGTAAATTACAGTCAAGTTGTTATTAACCAAACAATCCACCTATCCCTCCAGCAAGTGCTCCTATCCCCACACCAATAGGATTACCTCCTGTTACAGCTGCACCTGCTGCTGCACCTGATATAGCGCCTCCTATTGCTGATTGTGCTGTAGAAGGTTGTGAAACATTAGGCATTGTATTACCACCTAACACTCCTAATAGATTAGAACCATATTGAAAAGCACTCAATCCATATGCTGAAAATAGGACATCTATTTCAAGATCCCTATCTGTTTGTTCCTTAGATGCAACTATCTTCAATCTAGAAATCTCTGCTTGTAATTGTGTAGCAGACATATCTGATTGTATCTTTCCCTGTAACATCTGTGTCATTACTCTCACAGCACTATCAATTAATGATGTCCTTTGTACTTTCAGTTGTATCCTCAAATTAGATTCAAATTTAGTAATTTCATTAGCAATATCTGCTTCCCTCATTGCCATACCTATCACAAACTGAGAACCAACAACTGCATTAATATCTGCCATACCTGCAGTCCAAGTACTTAATTCATTCAACCTCCTAGCTCTCACCTGAACCTCAAAAGCATCAACCTCTGCATTAATCTCAGCCTCTGTAATAAATCCAGCATCAATATCAGTAAGAGCCTGTGTTACAAATGCAGAATAATCAGTAACAGCATCGAGTGCAGATATATTAGTGTCAAGAGTATCATGTCTTAATTGCATATCTGATAAAGGAGACCCTACTGTATTTGCATCAATAGCATTAGGATCATATGAACTCTCCATATGATAAGGGTTACCATCTGGAGTAAGAGCAAACTCTATTTCATCCTCTAATGATGTGAATAGAGTGGGATTAGGATTACTTTGAGTGCCCCCTGTCAACCATTGAACATGTATATCCTGCATGTAGTCAGGATAACTAACAAAACCAGAAGGTCCCTTACATAATGCAACCTCCCCTATGTATTCATATGACTCCTCTTTTATAACAGCAAGAGTATTCATATCTATTTTAATATAAGTATATATCTTCATCAAACCTCCTTATAATGTAACAGCATAAAAGGTTTCATCCCTAACACCTTAGTCATATCATATATCCTCTCAACATCAGAGAACATTGTTACAGCATAACAGTCATGTGATTTTGCAAACACTTCCAACACTTTATAACCCTCTTTCCAAATATCATCAGGGAGAGGATTGTCATTAGAGAACATTGCATATATATATAGATTCCGCGTGTATGTACCTGGATCAACAGTTATTGTAGTGAGAGCAGATGCCTTCAATATCCCAGCAGTTTCATAAGCCCAAACCTGCATCCTCCCATTCATACAACTCTCCAACAGATTGGTCATCAGTTGAGGACCCCCGCCCGCATGAGGAGGTATTGCTCTACTAAATCCCTTTGATAATGTATCCCACCTTAATGTAATCTGATCAGGTGTTAGTTGATTAATCACGCTGTAACTCTCCTCCCTCTTGTAAACCTTTTATCACTCATTTGTATTTTCACAGTAATGTCATCAATATTAAAATCCCTAAAGTTATCAAACTTAACTCTTATTCTAAAATCAGCAGCTGTTATCCCAATTCTTGCCTGGCCAAAATGATTAAGAGGAACAAGTCTACTTTGTATAAATGCATCCCTATTCTCATGCCTATACTCACACCCTGCTGTTATACAAGGATTAGGTACAGTCGTATCCTTTGGAATTTCAGATGCAACTTCAATAAAAGAAAGTGTCTTGTTTCCTACTTCTTGAAAGTTAAGAGTATCAGTAATAAACTCTCCTACATCAGTCATTGCACTCTCATCAAATCCCATTCCCAGATCAGCCCCATCACTTTCTATGAGAGAGGTAATTTGCTGTGAATGCTCAGTGAGTCCTCCTTCTTTAGTAAGAGTAAATGCTTTAATGCCGTTGCAGATATAGAACCTTCGTTCACGACTTGAATAGGATATAATGACATCCGTCCCGAGAAGACCCTCCATGTAGTCCCTAAAGTCCAATTTTTCCACCGATAGGTCTCTATCAATGTACCATAGTACACCTGATCCGTCGAGAAATACTTGCTCATTTTCGTCACCTCCAACTGCTCCTGTATTTGATATTCCCTGTTTTAATTGTTGCAATTCTATTAATCCCACTCTCGTATCAGTAGGATCAAGTGCTGACACTCCCCCATCGCCATACACTATCACATACCTCCCAAGAGGTTTCATAGCTCTCACCTTTCCCTGCCAAGGCATAGGCATTGAACCCTGTTCATTCCTTCTCATTAGATCAAATATCCAAGGTCTGGAATCCAAGGAATTAAAATCAGATTGCATGAAGCCTCTCTCTGCTCTTGTTGAAGCATAGAATAGAGAGAAAGCATCACCACCTCCTATTGTACTCCACCACACAAAATTCTCACCTAAATCAGTAAGAGCAGTGTTAATATTAGGAGAAGAGTCATCTGCAAAACCATCTATAAATGTCTTCCAATCATCTTGGTAGAAATAAGAAGTATCAAATCCCCCCATCCAACTTCTACCTCTAAATGCACAACCTGCCTGCACCCTAACAGCATCTGATGTATATATCTTATCAGTGACTGGACGTAAGGTAGACTCCCCTGAATGGAAGATAGTTGTAATCCCATTATGCAGTGCCCATGTATCATGAAAGTCCATCAACTGCCATTGATTGCCTATTATCATCCTACCACTCTGACCTGTATTCTCAGCCCTGAAAGTAGTATCAAGAGGCCAGAGGGAGTAGTCAGCAGGGTTAACAAGATATATACCCTTCTTCATTGCAAGAAAGGTCTTACTCTTACCCTTCATTAATTGAGGAAAAGGCCAGTCGAGTTCAACCTGTCCACCACTTAATACAGCCTGTGTAAAAGGTATGGTGATTGGTCTATAAGGTTCAAGTCCATCTTCTCCCACTTGAACATTGAATGCCCTCACAAGACCTGGTTTATTCCTGACAGATCCTCTCTTAACATGTTCCCTGACATTTCTCTTCCTTGGCCTAAGACCTGTTCTGAGATATTCAGTCAGAGGGACAGTAAACTCTTTCATCTTCTTTAATTAACTCCCTTTCTTGACAGTATTGAACCTTCCCATCTCCGGTGGCTTTATATAAATAACTTCCGTCTAGATAGACTTCAATTGCAGTGATCATACACTTATGATCTAAGTCATGTGCAATGTAAACAAATTCCCCTAATGCGTATTTATTATTTAAGGTAATCATCGTCTTTTAGTTCTTTGTATTAACATCAAATGCCAACCTCATGAATCTGCTTGCTCCATCATTAGCAATTTTGTGATCAGCTCCGGCATCCATAGCTGAACATGCTATATTACAATGCCAAGAGTGAGCGTAATCTGGATCCTTTACAAATGCTTTTTTCAAGTCTTTTATAGCTGTTTCTGTTTTAGTCATTTCATTATCTCCTTTTAGTTCGTCTATTTCTTGCTTTCTTTTTTTTCTTTCTTCCCTTTCCCTTGCTCAACACCCTTCCCCCTGGTGATTTGTAACCTTTCTTGGGTGGCATAATTAACCTCCTTTAAAGCATCTTTAATATTCATTGGATTTAACTTCAAAACCCAATCAGCCAACATAGGTCTGACATCAACAGTTGCATCCTCATTCAACACCTTCATTGTTTCCTCAATCTCTGCTGATATATCATACAGCGATCTCAAGAGAGGAATAGCAACTCCCTTTTTATATTCCCTCTGATAATGTTTTATAACCTTCATACATCACCCCTGCATTTGATTAACACCAGATATCTCCTCCTCAATCACTTCAAACCCAACTGTCCTCAAATCATCAAGAAGTTCTCTCTTATAATCATTAACACCTTCTGTATTCCTATAAAACCTCTCCAACATCATAAGAGCAGCTGTTATTAAAATCTCCTCAAACTGTGATGACCAGAAATTGACATCAGATGCAGCTGTTAATTTCTTCTCAAAGAAGTGTGCATATATGGTAAGAGTATAGGTAGTGTCAGCAGGAGGCATCCAAATTATTCCTCCCTTATTATAGTGATCCCCATATGAATGATCATCTATATCATATGTGAACTCATCTGTATAAGGAGAAGCTCCACCAACTGCAGTTAGATCATTCTGATTCTGGCTGAATCCAAAAGCAGCAGGTGCCCAGTATTTAGGTTTAGCATTATCAATACCTGATGCAGCACCATAATTCTCTCTTATCCATCCCAGTGACTTTTTAACAAGTAGAAAGCGCCCATCAGCATTAGACATCCATGCTTCTTTAAATGACTTAACATTATCAAAGGATTGCAACACCTGATCTGCTACAACATCAACTCTCTCTGTTACAATCTCCTTTCTCCTCTCAACCCTATTCTCCAACCACTTAACCCCTCCATTGATAAAGAAGTCAACACCTAATGGAGATGCGTTGCTATAATCAGATCCCATTGCATCTGTCACCAGATCATAGCGTCCTGAGAGTTCAATGAAGTGAGTAACAATCTGATCTCGAGTCATGCTCATTTGCTCTTACCTTTTGCTTTTGCTTTAGGTTCAGATTTAGAAGGAGGTTCAACATTGTCATCAAAGTCAGCAGCTGATAATGCAACTGCTTCTGCTTCATCAGGATCTTTCTTCTTACTCTTATCAGCTTTAGATTCAGCAGCAACATCAATTTCAAAATCAGGTATTTTATCAGTCATTGCATCTACTTCTTCTTTAGTAATATTAATTCTAACCTTAGTACCAGAAGGAACAAGCACCTCATGCTCAGCACTCACCTTACATTCATATGCCTCCTCACCTTCGATTCCAGTTTCAACAGTAACAGAATAAACATTATCCCCAATATGAGTAACATCATTGAGCATATGCTCCCTACCATATAACAGAATCTTGGAACCTTCAACCAGTCCATCATCGAAACAATCTTTGACATTCATTGTATACTCCTTTATCTTGATTCAACTTTTAATACTTCATATTTATCAATATCATTGATTTTAGCAAACTCAGTAATACTCTCTCGACAGCGATCCTCTGTTTCAAACAATCGAACACAATCAATACTACCTATCCCACCATTGGCAAATTGAACTCCATCCATATCCTTATTAGACATAGCCCACCTAAAATTAGCCTCCAGTCCATATTTTAAATCGGTTATCTCAAAAGTCCAAGTGCAATCTTTTAATGGTATCATAACTTTCATGTAATTTACATGCAAGTAAAATCAACTAATGATCGGCTCCTACCCTCTCCGATTACACTGCTGTTTAAATAAAGAAGCGCAGCGGAACTCCACTCTCTCATCACTGAAAGAACATTAGTTGATATTAGTCAAGCCAGCGCCATCTAACAACGCCCAACTCTTGGCGTGATGCAACTCAATATGACCCTCTGTTAGAAAGGCCTCATCAGTCGCATCCCTAAATGTATAACCAGCAATCTTCTCGCCAGGATCTTTCAAGAACATGGTGTCATCAATGAACCTAAAAGCCAATCTACGAGGATCTCCAATAATACATTTACGTCTATCAGATGCACGGAAGTTAAACAAAGGATGATCAATTAGAGCAATGGTCAATCCAGGAATAACCCATTTAGATATCTGCAATCCATATACAGTATCCATTGGATCAAGAGTAATCTGTCCACTCTGCTTTGCTAACTTATTAATAGCAGACTGGAATCCTGAACCACATAGTCCCATCAATACCCTCTGATCGTTCCATCGTTTAACTGTCTCCAAATTATCATCCAACCAATCCTCACCCTTCTGCGCCCAAGTTTTACCAGCAAACTCAGCAGCAGTTTGAAGTGCGAAATCGCTATTGACAGCTTCATTATTAGAACGAATCCAATTTATAAGACCTCTCCCAAATCTCAACGGCTGACCGTTGTTAGGATCAGTTGTTTCCAACCGCTCACCGAAGATGTAAGATTGTTCCTGCTCTATCGAGTGATATTGCAAGGCCTCCATCTTAGCAGTTTGATAAGCAGCTTCAGAACGTAAGCGAGTTTTCTTCGCTGTTCTGGTGATACTCAGAGGTGTTACAAAAATCTGAGTAAAATTGTGAATTGGAGTTGGATCGTAGGCAACTGCCTGGGGTAAATTCCCACCCTCAGGTTGTGCATTACCAGTTATCCAAATCTCATCCACTGTTGACAGGTTAAAGTTAGTAGAGTCCAGTGAATTGTCATCTGCTTCCAATAAGGAAACAACAACATATGAACTTGCACCAGCTTTCACAACAGTCCTCACATGTGCTTGCACATCGACATCACTACGTCTGTCACTATCTCTCAGGACAACCTGATGGTTGACCCTAAAATGATTGGCAACAGCCTCAGCCATCTTGACATACAAAAGCCCACCTTGTATACCATAAGTAGCCTGATGTGTCGCATACACATATGCGGTTGAAAGTTGATCAATATATACATTTGCTGCTGTTCCACCTTGTGCAGCTAAATCTTTCTCAAACCAGTTAAAACGTGGATCATCTGTTTTCTCTGATTTCAGTTTAGACATAATTGCAGTAAGGGGAGCAGCCCCATTAGGGAAGAGACGAAGTACCATCTCTCGCCAGTTCTGGGGACGTTCATCTGAACTCCAATCTCCAGAGCCTCTCATTCCTAAGAAGCCAGTAGTATGTGGAGCAGCCATCGTATTAAACCTCCATGTTTAATTAAGTTTGTAGTAAATTAATTATATCATCCAACTTATTTTCCATATCATTGAACTTATCAATCAAATCTTGATTTAAGTATCCCCACTTTACTCTTAAAGCATCATTGCAGAAACCACAGACATCATCAAGAATTTGACCAGTGCCATTACACACAGGATCTGGTTGACCGTCAATAAGCCCAGTACCGTTACAAAGAATATGGGTAATTAATGGTCTTGGTATACCATCACACTGTGGACAAACAACACTAATAATATCCTGTTCCATGATTAGGTAGTTGCCAACTGATTGTTATTAATCATCATCGCCTGATTACCAGTAACGGCAGCAGCATCAGAGAATGCCCAATAGTTTTCAATGCAAACAGTTGAAGTTGCACTACCACCATTATTGACAGGTAATGTAATGGTGTCAGCCCTATCTGAACTGTCATCCCTAAAAATATTGCCTCGAATCAGTGTGTTATGTGGAGTAGCAGTGAGTACAATACCTGTTGGTGTCCCAACAAACTCACAACCTATGATTCTGCAATTAACAGGATTAACAACCCCATTAGTTGCAACCTTCACACCATAATCCTTACAGGATGTTGAAAAGAAACAATTCTGAATTAATGTTCCATCACCACCATAGTCAAGGATTCCGCCAAGTTCGCCATCAGCAACATCTCTTACAAAGCTACAATTAATAATCTTGTTGCCTGTAGGAGCGGAAGCAGTTGGACCATCAGGATCAGACGCATTTGCTCCAATTCTAAGAGCAGTGTAAAGTGGATCACTACAAAACAAACCCAATCCATTAATGGTGTTATTAGAACCAGTGATAGAAAGAGTATAACCACCAGCAACACCACTGAATGTACCAGCAACTGGAACACCATATAACACTGTTGAATCGTGGTTTCCAGGTGATATTACTTCAATGAAACAGTCACTAGCTGTTAATGTTACAGGTACCTCAGCATACCAACCTTCCTCTATTAACAAGGTATTAATCTCTCTCTGTGCAGTGTATGCAGCATTAAGAGCAGCAATACCCTGAGCAATGGTTAAAAAGGGAGTAGCCCAGGACCTGCCGTTAGCAGCAGCAGAACCTCTGTTCCTACTAACATAGAAGGTATTCCCAGGTCTGGAATATAATAGATTTCGTGCAGTAATGTTCCCATTGAAATCTACATTAATTCCATCCGAGGTCATACCAGCTTTTTCAAGTCGCCCTATTAAAGACATAATCCACCCCCTTAAGCGTGGTTAGAATCGACTTCTCGCCAATCCTTACCAGTGCTATATAAGGTAGAATACTCATCAACAGCATCCAGAGTGATCTCTGAAATGCTAGGACCATTGATAGTGCAGTTAGATGTAAATGTATCCACATACACCTCAATAGTATTCCCAGCTGCCTCCTCAGGAGGGGGCATGACTACATTGGTTATCCCATCTGTAGTATCAACACCAATACGCAATGCCTTTTGAGGAACTGCATAAGGTGTATCAGAGAACGTAATGCTAATGAGTTTGTCTGTTAAGGGCTCCTGAGCTTGTTCAGCCTGTTTTTGAAACGGGAGTCCCATAATAATAAACCTCCATGTTTATGTTATGTGCCTTGACTGTAATTTACACTCAAGGTGTATCAAGCAACAACTTCCATCATTTGATCCATCTCTGTTTTGTCAGTACTCACTTCCTTTGTTTCAATAATAGGACGAGCCTGCTTACCAGGTCCAGCAAATTTAGTACTTCTTGCTTGAACAGTGTTGCCGTTATTTGACACTTGCTTGCCAGGCAATTTGAGCTTTTTATACACCTCCACTTTGGTTAATTCCAACTGTTCTTTCAATGATTTACTTGGATTCTGTTGTCTAATTTCATTCAACACCTTCCCTGTATATGCCCTGATATTTCCCAACTCAGGATTCCTCGCATAGAATTTCTCCTGTTCGAACTTTAGGTCAAAGTAATCAGGAATCAATTTAGCAAGCATTGGGACAAGTTTCATAATTGTCCTCTCCTGTGCTTTTGAGAGAATAGCATTACCAAAATCATTCTGCTGTTTTGCATACACAGCAGGATCATCCTGTACATCTCTGTGTGTGTCATTATCCTGCTCTTCAAAGAATACAATAGGTGTGTCAACAACAGGTTGCTGGACAAACTCCTGCTGTTTTACCTCAGCAGGTTTCTTCCCTTCACCCTCATCCTCAGTAGGTTTCTCAGCAACAGGGACAGGAGATGTACCAGCTGCTTGCTGTTCAATGATTGCTTCCAGTGCAGCTGCTCTCGCTTCATGATCTATCTCACCTTCTTCTTCCTGTTCTTCCTCTGCTTCTACTTCCTTCCCTTCAACCTGCTTCTCCACTACCTCTTCTTCTTCCTCAACAACAGGAGGAGGATCAGCAACAGCTTTTGCTTCTCCTTTCGCAGCTTTCAAACCCCCTTCATCTTCTGTTTCAGGAACAGTGAGTGTTCCATTGTCCACGCCTGTTAATAGAGCATCAAAGTCAACCTCATCTAATACAACATCTTCAACAGGTGCTTCTACTTTCGCAGCTTTCTTTGCCATGTTATACCTCCACTTTTTCTAATTCAACAGTTTCAATTATTTTCTTCAACTCTTCTATTCCTTTAATCTCTTCTTCACTTCCAAAAAATACTTGTATGGCATCACCCTGACCCCAACAGTGTTTCCTCTTTCTCAAAACAATAATACCCTGATCATGTAACCCTTGTATATAAGGTTCTAAATCATTCCAGTTAACTTGCCCAGGATCTACCAGCATTATAAACTTCAACTCATTGCTCATATTATACCTCCAATAATGTTAGTTTAATATTCTTCATATATTGTATTTGACTATATAATCCTTTAAAGTACATATCACTATCCCTACCTCCCTCAGGATCAGTAAGGTGAGCAAGGACAATCGCTCCCTGTGCATCCAATAGATCCTCAATAGTCTTCCAAACATGGGTTGAGAATACTTGATTGAGGGAACCCTCCTTAAATGTGTATTCAGGGAGTTGGTCATCGAGTTCCTTTCTCATTTTATCCTCTGCCATTACCACCTCCTACAGGTTGTAATTGTCCAGATTGTACCTGCTGTTGTACAGCAGCATTAGGTTGTACAGAGGCATTAATCCTTCTTGAAAAGTCCTCCTTTATATCCAACGTCCTTGCAATTGCTTTAGTTATCTTAACAATATCAAACTTTTGTAATAGGTCAGGATTGCTTGTTAGAATCTGATAGAATTGTATAAGAGATTGAGGATCATTGTGAGAGCCTGGGATAGTCCCATCCTGAACCATTACATTGAATCTAAAATCCTCAAACATCTCTCTACTAACCTTAACTCTCTGTCTATTCTTAGGATCATTGAGTTTAAACTCCTCCTCAATATCCGCAGGCAATCTTCCTGATATTTTAACAAAGGTATCCTCAGACATAAACTGTACTGTATTCATTGCTAACATAAATGCCAGATCCTGATACACCTGAGCGAATGTGATTTTAGAATCCTTCACCAATCTGGATACAGATGACTGTGCAGCCTGTCTGGATTCAAAGGAAGATACCCTTTCCTTCTTCTGACTGATTGCACCTGACACACTATCTTGAGCTGCTGTAACCCTATCCTCAACATCCATCAACCAAGCAGCATCTGCAATATTCCCTCTCGTTACATCATTAATAGGCAGTTGCATAACCGCATCTTTAATCCTCCCAAGTCCCCATACTGCCTTCCTCATTCTAATAACAGCCCCTGTTCTCGTATCAGTCACATCATTATAATTAGCCAGTCCAGGATCAACCACCAGCATATTATTAACAGCCTTCCTCATATTCGTAACATGGTTGTTATACATCCAGTTAATACCATGCTGTATAGGATAGTCCATTTCCATTCTTGATACAGGGGATATAGAATGTCCATCAAAGTCCTGTCCTACCACCCTAACTGGTTTCATTCCATGCAATAGATTAACAGGTTCAGCAGATATAATAACCTGATCACCTGCAATTCTAAACAACCATAGTTCAGGGTCATCAACTGCTCCTAACCCCCAATCTGATGGAATCAGGTCAATAAACATTGTTATATAATCAATAGGTTTAGAGTAAATTGTATTCTCAAAATCAGTACTAATCTCTGTCTTATCATCTCTATTCGTATCATCATCATCAAATAGGTCACTCCTCCCATCCACAAATTTCAAATAGCGCATATTAAAATAGGATTGATCTAACTTCTCAGTTTTCAATAGAGACATCCAACTCGCCCTCTCAGCCCATCCTACATATTCCATCTTCTCAACTTCATGAGATGGATAGTTAACATCAGGGAGGAACTTATAGGGATCAATAACCCTAATCTCATTCCCCTCAAATAATATCCTATTTGTGAATGTTGAGGGTGTTACAAACTGTTTAGAGAATAATCCCTCATCAACAACCTCAAATGATCTGATATTAGGTGATACCTTTGTTACAAATTCAGGAACAACAATCCCCATACCATACTTATAACCATCAGCTGATAGTGTGTGAAGGGGGAGGATCATCTTACTATTCTTAAACTGCTGTTCAATATGATGCTCCATTAATATCGCCTTAGGTACATCTTCCCCTGCAACCCCTTCATATTTAAAAGGATTCTCTGATAATAGGGAGGCAACTGTATATGTTAAAAGCACCTGTAGGTTTGCATACATAGTTGGAACAACAATAGAAACAGGCTCCCTATTATCCTTAGTAAGAACGGCCTTCTCATCATCATCAATATCAATAAAGGCAGTCATTGACCTATCAATCTCCCTCCAGGAAGGGAACCTCTTGTGCATAACATTATGTGATTCAACTGCCCTATCCAATACCATATCCCTTAACCTATCATGTTCAGGTTCACCTGGTTTCAGGTTGATATCGAAGGGATAGGTGTAATCGAAGTTAGCTGCTTTAACCGCACCTAAATCTAATGTTTTACTAAAACCACCTCTAATTGTTACTGGCATTCATAGCTCCTATTTATATTAATCTGATGCCAACCGACTCATTATTATCCAATTTCCAGCTGCATTGAAAAATGCAGTAACAGGTAATCCAGCAAGAATATCTCCTGTTGCTAAAGCTATACTATTCCCTTTAAGTAATGCATCCAAAAGTCCAACACTTGTTATCTCAAGAGTTGCTCCACCTGTATTCGCTGTATTAGCAGTAAATGTAACCATAAGTCCTGTTGTTAATGCTGATATACCTGGGATAGCAATTTCATAATCATCATCACCCTGTCCGTCTGATGCAAAGTTGTATGTATCAGCAGTTATTGCACCTGCTACATCAAGTGTTGTTTGAGGTGATAGTGTATTAATACCAACATTATCAGTACCTCCATCAATAAACAATGCCTGAGCATCACCATCTGTTTCAAATCTATAATCAATATCACTCCCTGCATCATTAAAAATAACATGTCCTTCATTAGGTATACCTGAAAAACCATTTAGACTAAGAAACTCCCTCAGATTACCATTAATCAACACATTAAATATAAGTTCCCCAGCCTCATCTGTATTTGTAACATCACTTGACTCCCCACGAATTTGAGCATATTCAACCTCATCTGCATTACTATCATCACCTACAAAATTAATCTGACCTAATCTGTCAGCATCTGCTGGAGTGGCTGAATCCTTTATAAATGTAATCTCAGGACCTAAATTCCCAGGCTCAGTATTCTCCATCATGAATATAGGTTTGTTAGCAGTAGCGCTATTTATGTGTATTTCAGCATCAGGAGCAGCATTACCTATTCCAATATCACCTGTGTTACCTTCTATATAAAAAGCATTAGCATCATTATCTGATTCTATCCTAACATCAAAATCTTTTGAATCTTCATTTATGACAATATTACCTTCTCCCACAAATCCATTATATCCATCCACTTCTAAACCACTAACGGAAGTGGCGTTCATTACAACATGGATTTTATAACTTCCAGATTGTGCCCCATTCGTAACATCTTCCATAGTTGTTGTTACCTGAGCATACAACTCCTTGTCGTCATTATCATCTTCTCCAACAAACTGAATAAAAGAAATAGTTTGACCGTCTGTCGGAGTAGGATCATTATTATAAAACTCAACAGTTGGAAAAACAAGGGCACCATCTGCAGCACTTTCAAATCTAATAAGAGGAACTCCTATACTTGCAGTAGTTGTAAAAATGTGAAGGTCAGAGCTTGGAGCATTTGTACCCATCCCTATAAATCCATCACTTCCTTGTATATAAAAAGCATTAGCATCATTATCACTCTCTATTCTGAAATCAATATCTTTACTATCTTCATTAAAAACAGCAAATCCTTGTCCTACTGCACCATTATAACCATTTAGTTCTAATATGTTTACAAGAGCATCATCTAATCTAACTTGAATCTCAAATTGACCAGCCTCATCAGTATCTGTTACATCTGAACTTTCACCAATAATTTGAGCATAAGGAGTTTCACCACTAGCTGAATTATCTCCCCTAAAAACAAAGAAACCTAAAAAGTCATTATCAGCAGGAGATGCGCTATTCAAATGAAGAGTTAAAATAGGACCAACAGGCCCTGCATTAGTAGTTTCCATTCTGAGTTCAGGTTGCTGCACAGTATATATCATGTGCAGCTCTCGTATAGGACTAGCAGTTCCTAATCCTACAAAACCGTTACTCCCTTGTACAAACAAAGCATTAGCATCATTATCTGATTCTATCCTAACATCAATATCCTTACTACTCTCATTAAAAATAATCTCTCCTTCTCCCACTGAACTATTGCTGTATCCACTTAATTTAATAAAGTCAACAATACCACCATCTATTAAAGCTAAAAACTGAATACTTCCTGCTTCATCACCGTCAGTCACATCCTCACTCTTACCTACAATATAAGCATATGAATTTATAGCCCCTCCACTATCATCTCCCTTAAAAAAGATAGTCCCTAATTGATCATTGTCTGCAGGCGATGAGGAATCCTTCACGAATACTAATTGTCCATCTGTTGCATCTGCATTTGTACTTTCTATTATAACCTCAGGGGCATCTGAAGTTGCACTCAGCATGTGTAATGCAACAGTTGGATCAGCAATACCTATCCCAACAAAATCAGTTAATACATTCAGATATACATTATTGGAAGCATCAGAGATCCAACCAATATCAGATATATTATTGGTAATAGATACTGTTGATATATTCCCTTTTCTCAGGGATTGAATCTGTGCATTGCTATCAACAGCAAATAATAGCAGTAATGTTAATAAAATCCTTTTTATCATAATAGTCCCCAATGTTAATATTGCGATGTTTTCTTATAACCCAGCGTGAAGAAATCAACAGTTCCTGCATTTGATTTATATGCAGCTCTTGTCAGGGGGGTGCCAGGTCCAAATGATAATGATTCCCCTGCTTCTAACTTATAATAAGGTCTAGTAGCCCAATCTGTATAACTAGAACCAGTTGCAAACTTTATCAAAACATCACCAGTGTCTGCTTTAAAGAATACAGACTCCCACCTTGTTGTATATGTGCAATCTACTTCAACTGTTGACAATCCCACATGTTTGTGTAGCCAGACATAATTAGTACCGAATGTCTGTGCTTTTGCTGGTTCTGGTTTATAAGTTATGCCTATATTAAATAGGATAACCATCATTATAACTGCAATAAAAATAAGCAGATAGTCCTCTAATTTAGTAAATCCTCTCATATCATACACCTTCCGTGTAATTTACATGCAAGTCATTATGCCAAAATAGCATCACTCTCTTTAAAATCCTCCTTATCACACACATGATCAAACTCCGTCTCATATTCATAATCATTGTGTTTTGCACCAGTTGGGAGGAAGTAAATAACATGCTCATCCATTACCTCTGTTACATAACTGGCAGCATCCAACACATGCCAGGTATCAGGAACAGGAAACCTCAGCAGTTTCATCTCAAAGAAAGCAGCAGTTGGTTTATTATGATACACACATCTATTACGATAATACGGCAACAGGGATGCACACATCTCTGCTTTCCTTCCTTCCTTCCCTTCAAACTCCTCTCCAGAACCATGCCTTGCCTTCAGGAACATAAACTCAAAATGCAACCCAGCTGCACTTGCAGCATTCCTAAAAGGGTGTTCAACAAACTCATTTAATCCTGTGTTCTCGACTCCGATTATGAGGCAGTTGAATGTCTTAGCAAGCTCAAATGTTCGCATGTATATCTGCTCTGGATGGAGAAACTCCTCACTGGCAAATCTAAGATACATGTTGTTTGAGTTGACGTCAATTCCCCATACAGCAAATCCCGTAGCAGTTTGGCTAGTTCTGGCAGGATCGACAATAACCATTGATCTGATTGCGTCTCGTACATCTGCAAACTCCTTACTTGTTTCACTATAATCTTGAAAGTATTCCTCCTTAAATACCGCACTCTCTTTAGAGATAGGTTGACACATAAACTCTCTTGCAAACACATCCATCTGATGCTTTTCCCTATACTCATCAACAATCATCCTTATGCTTTCTGTTGATTTAAAACCTGGCATCAGTGACACATAGTTATCATCACAAATAGATAACCTCAAACCTGTCCAATGTGAATCATGTAGCAATTCCTCAATAAGAGCATCATGGTGTTTAATAGTATCTGTATAAATAACCCTCCAATTAATATCCTCATCATCACTCTGATCAACCGCACCCATGAGAGGACCATAAAACCATTCCTTCACTTCCTTCCTAATCTGAGGATTCTTCATATTCTTATCATCTTCCAAATCATCCACCTGGAAAAAGTCAGGCCTATGATCTCCAAACAACAACCCTCTCACCTGCTGAGGATTGGGAGGTGCTCCTCTAGGCAGGATAAGAGTAAGGAAATCGTCATCCCCAGGAAGCGAGGCAGTCCATGCCTTCTTTGAAAATTGCTCATCCATGTCAGCATACTTCCTGGTTTTGACGCTCCCAAACAATCCTCTCACTATTTTACTAGTGAGTAGTTTACGTTTGAGATTCTCAGTTTGCATAACTGCATGGGACTCACTTTTGGAAACATAAGGAATGAATCGACAAGTCCTGAATAATATGTTCCTAGCCATCATTGATAATGCAACAATGCTGGTTTTACCAATCCCCCGAGGTGCAGCAATAACAACCTTCTTTAAACTGGTATCATCTAACAATTCAAACATCTTATGATGATGCCTTGCATAGGGGAGTCTAAAGCGTTCAGGGAATAATACCTTCCCCAACACTGCAAGACTACTGAAGCACTCCCCCATTATCTGATTCAGTGCTTCAGTATCTTCCCTCGCCTGTGCATCAATTATGTCTGCTTGTTGTAATTCCATTACTAACCTTTCGCAACACCAAGTCGTACAAATGCACCAACTATAGCTGGAACAATAAGTTGAAACATTTCAATAATGGTAGCTTCACCTGAAAGCCAGGCAGCAATAGCACCTATTACTGTCATAGCAGCAGCAATATAGGTTTTAAATCCACTTAACATAATGTACCTCCTTTTATTAATTATTCAGTGATCCTATTAAGAGTAGTATATATAAACCCCCAACAGCACCTGCGATAAAAATACCCAACAGCACCCATTTAGCTCTTTTCCAAAATTCCCTTAACATATCATCATACCTCTCATGTAATTTACATGCAAGTCAATCAAGAATCTCAACATTTAATTTAGCAGAAACTAGTATTAATTGCTTATCCATCCTTGTAATGATTTTTCTAAACTCATCATCTGTCTTTATCATAGCCCTTCTCAATTCTGCAACCTCATTCTTCAATGCAATCACGTCAGCCTTATTACCAACAATAATACTATCCCTCTGAACAATATCTACAACAAAACCTAATCCCGTTGATAGCAAGCCAAGAATGAGCGCTCCTATTGTTAAATACATTAATACCTTCTTACCAGTTGCTACTGTCTTCTCATTCATGCTTTTTCCTTCTCAGCGTAAAATACAGTACAACAAAACAAATAATAATACACAATCCAATTACACACTGAACAAATAAATCCATGTTGGTTCACCATTTACTTATCTCAGTAGCCCCATACGTTCAGTTTTAATAATCTGTGAACCTACCCAAAATCGTTTAATGTAAACACCTGTTGCTAATTTTGATAGGTCTATTCTATCAAGGTTACCTAACCTCTGTCCAAGGATATTATATAACTCAACTTTAGTATATCCCATAAAACCAGTAGGTATATATACAAACTCTCTACTAAAGTTACTTTCATTTCCTGCAGAATCATACGCTGTTACAGCAAAGAAATAGAGGTTATTATCTGATAAATTATTGATTGTATGTGATGTCTTATTCCTCACATCTAACGAACTATTGTACCCCCCAGAACTTGTTCCATAATAAATCTTATATCCAGCTAAATCGTTTTCAATATTCGCAGTCCAAGAAACAGTTACTGTATTTGGAAACAAAGGGGAAAATAGAGCCAGTAAAAAGAAAATCATAAAACCATAAACCAATAACCTTGGCACATTCAAACGCATCGGGTAAGTTTCAACCATAACCCTATCATCCTTTTCTTTTTTCCTTAAATGACGAAGCCCTTGACTGCATTGACCACCACAACATTCCTTCCATTTTCTTGTGTTGGCAAAGTATTGTGGTGCAAAATAGTTTGAGCACCCTGGGTAAGCACATACAACTAAATCGTTTTTTTTGACTTCCAATATCATTTATCTTATTCTCATTATATTTGGCTTTCTAATACCATCTGTTGGAGTTACAACTCCCGTTGAAAAAGCTCTTTCATTGCTCAATGCAAAACTGGGCATCCCTGGTGAATGATCTGCTTGTGTCGGTGCATTAAGCAAAGAAAAATCAGAGCCCCCTATATAATCAGGTTCAGGAGAATTTCTCCCATACACTGGCCAATGATTCACCATATTTCCAGACCTGACTCGATAAGGACTAACACCTGCTGCCAATGAGGCTCCTTCATTGTCCGTAAGCGCCACATCCCATAAAGCCACTTCTGCGATTCGACCATCAAAAAAATCAAAACTAGAACCACCGCCACGAAGTTTGGCTACATTTGTTATATTTACTGATGGAAAAGTTTTTGAAGTCGTATTTGTTCCTTTATTAGCAACGTCTCCATCTAGTATAACCGTTCTTAATGTACTACTTGTCCAAACTCCAAAAGCATGATGCCATGTTTGTGCAGTTATCTCATTTGATGTAAGTGCGTTTACAGCACCAGCGTTATTTACAATAATTTGGAGTCTATCTTGAGCATCACCATCATCTACTCTAATGGAAATAAATTGACTCCCAGTAGAAGAGTGTCCAATAGAAAAAATGACCATTTCGTCGCCCTTTGTAGTAGCGAGTTGGTCTACTCTAAACCATGCGGAAACAGTAATTGGATATGCCGAAAGTACAGCAGAACTAATTTCTAAGGCTTCAGTGCTTCCATTAAAAAGCCTTGAAGCATGGGCAGGTTTCGGTTGCCATAATTTCCACATAGCCCCTGCGCCCAATGTCCAAATAAGAGCCTTTGCAGTTTTCTTCATAAACTCTCGTCTGTCATAACAAGCCACAAAAGCAGTTTCTTCTTTAGTAAGTGGCTTACCTACCGGATCAAGAAGATGGCTGAAATCTTTAGGAATGTAGAATTTTTTTAGAAAGTCTTTCCTACGCATCGTTATACTCGAAATAAATTTCAAAAAGAAGTGCATTATCAGCCATCGTATCTCCGCCATCTGTGCCATCTCTAAATAGAGTAAACAATACAATATCTCCGACTGCAAAGTTTCCATCAGTGAGGGCGATAGTTAGAACAAGCCGCTCATTTGTCGTAGATGGAGCCGTATCGTTCCCATTGACACTTTCCTGTGTACCAGCCTGATCAAGGCTTTCCGTATCATCACCACCGACTGCCCTGTAATCAAAATCCCACTCAACATCACCAGCAGCAGCCACCGCAACTGTACTCCAGACAATGACCAGATTAGCGGTATCTACATAATTCTGTGGAACAGTAAATGAACCATGCAAAGCATCTCTTTCTGCGGTATCCGTAAAAACAACAATCAACCTGTCCCAAACATCGTTTGTGGCCTTCACATCATAGGGTTCAAAAAACACATCCCCGCTACCCTCCGGTACGGTTGCCCATCCGAGAATGGGGAGTCTATGTGTTGCTGAAAAAACACTTGTTGAAAATAAAATCAATAGTAAGCTGATTATATATTTCTTCATCGTCCTAACTCCTCATTTATTTTGTTTTCAAGCCAGAAGGCAATCAATAATTTCTTTTGTGAAGTTGTAAAAGTTATTGCAGAAGAATCCACCACCACACTATTCATCTGTGATCTACCTCCACCAGTATAGCCACCAGGATTGATGTTATACCAATCCTCAAGGGCATTAAAAACCTTGTTTATTTGTGGTTTATTATATCCCCTATGTGAAGTTGTCTTTGCAATTTCAGCAGTCAGGTTTCGTCTTAATTTAGCCAGTTTATTATTTGATATACTCTGCGCACTTGCAACCGACAGCTCAATCTTTTTTGGTGATATATTTTTTATTGGCTCTGACGTTATACAAGATAAATAAATAAAGGCACAAACTATACCGAGT
>SDBT01000891.1_pt1 | contig 49984 bp, 47 predicted proteins | sample 2277101 | NCBI WGS metagenome assembly SDBT01 (sample SAMN10404973, study PRJNA504765) | marine sediment metagenome | isolation source: marine sediment core GS10_PC15, 103 cmbsf | place: Arctic Ocean: Southern Knipovich Ridge | collected 2010
TAACTGCTATACCAAGGTTTACAAGTTTATCCTGGATACTCTCAGCATATCCGGGTACAGTAAGTAAAAATAAAAAAAGTATATATATGAGCTTTTTCATTTTCATTTCTCCTTTAAATATTGAACAATTTACAACAGTAGCACTGCCATTTAAAAAAGATAAAAATCTAAGTGGGAATATCAGAAGCAATAGTTAAATTAGAAAGGATTCTTTTTGTAAAAGGATTGGGATGTCTGAATAATAATAGGTAAGGATTGATTTATGTATAAAAAGGTCGTGTAAATGAAAATTATTTATTTTTACTGAATCATTGTTTGCCCGGAAAAATGTTTTTTCAAGATTATTTTGAAATTGAAAAAAGTCTTTCTGAAGGGATGCGCTTGATATCTTACAATGAGAGTGATCACTGAGTTCTCCTGAGAAGAGATTACCGACAGTGTAATGAAAATTTGAATATGTATCTTTTATAGTTTGAAAGCTAAATAAATGTTGGCTTTGGAATTCACATTTCACGCCTGAACTATATAGAGGCAATAAAAGAAATAGCAGGAAGAAAAAATATATTATATATCTTGACTTATCTCGTATAAAACTATTCTGTTTTGAAAAATTTTTCAAATTCCTCGTTCCTATATTAAATATCAAATGATAAGAATTGAAAGTCAAGGCCTTTTCTTTTTTACTTCTTAAAAACACAAAAGGGACCAGGTCAGGTACTTCGCCGATCGGGTTTTCCACCTTTACCCTCTAAATCGCATCAGCAGAAGCTGATGGGGGAAATTGACTTCGCCTTGTTAGGTCCCAGAGTGCCGAAGGAAAAGGCAAATCGCACCGGGAGCAGGTTTTTTGTATAGCCCGATATTACTCTCCGGGATGTCGTCTTAATCCTCGGGCGGTGTAGGTTTGCTCCTTCTTAAAACCGAGAGAAGAACCTGACGTTGAGTCAGTACCCGAAGGTACTGTCAACCGGGTATTGAGTTTAACACCTTGGTACATCCTTCGTTATATTCTCAACGCCGAAGCGTTCAGAATCATATTTAAAAGATCATATATAACAATAATATACACCTGAATCATATTTTTACAAGAAATATTTTAACACCCTTATGATAATTCGGATATAAAATAAATATACATTAGCAAAAGAACATATGACATTATTTCCTGTTCATCGCTCTTTAATGATTGTATTATTTCATAAAGCCATGATGGACACTCAAAAACTCCCGGTATATGAGCATAAGGACATAATCGTTGATGTATTGAAAGAAAACCGCGTTATAGTTGTTGAGAGCCCCACAGGAAGCGGAAAAACCACACAGCTTCCTAAAATCCTGTATGATTCCGGTTTCGCGCATAAGGGGAAAATAGGAGTTACACAGCCGAGAAGAATTGCCGCCCTCTCTGTTTCCGGCTTCATCGCAAGGCAATACGGGACAAGCATTCCCGGGCTTGTGGGATATAAAATGAGGTTCATTGATGAAACTGTCCCTGAAACAAAGATTGTAATCATGACAGACGGTATTCTGCTTCAGGCCCTGAAATCAGATCCTGTATTATCTGAATACAGTGTGATTATGGTTGATGAAGCTCATGAAAGAAGCCTTAATATCGATTTTATCCTTGGACTTTTAAAGGCCATATTAAAGACCAGAGAGGATTTGAAAATCATCATATCATCCGCTACCATCAATGCCAGGGTGTTTTCTGAATATTTTGATGAATGCCCGGTTGTTTCAATTGAAGCGCGGATGTATCCTGTGGTTGTATACTACGACCCTCCGGAAAACCCAAATAATAATGATTCGGTTCTGAATAAGATCGGTGATAGAGTAAAAAAAATAGATGCTGAGGGGAAAACCGGAGATATATTGATATTCCATTCCGGAGAGGGGCAGATCAAAGAGTGCATATCTTATCTCTCTCTTCTAGATAAGAAACAAAAGATGGTGTTCCTGCCCCTCTATGGGCGGCTCTCTCAGAACGAGCAGGAACGGGTATTTCTTGATTTTCCGGGTAAAAGAAAGGTGATAGTGGCAACAAACATAGCAGAGACAAGTGTAACAATCGATGGAATTTGTTCTGTAATTGACCCGGGCTTTGCCAAACTTAACTATTATAATACAAAAAATTTTACATCTTCACTTATAGAAGTTCCTGTTTCCAAAGCGTCATGCAATCAGAGAAAGGGGAGGTCAGGCAGAACAGCGCCGGGTAAATGTTACAGGTTATACACTGAAGATGATTATGAAAGCCGTCCCCTGTTCACAACAGAGGAAATCTACCGTCGGGACCTTTCAGAAGTTATTCTCCGTATGGCTGAATTAGGAATAAAGGATTTTGAACAGTTTGATTTTATTTCCAATCCAGGGTACAGAAACATAAAGGGTGCTGTGGGAGTACTGCGGCTGCTGGAGGCTATTGATGAAAACAGGAACCTGACAAAAATAGGAAATATGATGGTCAAGTTTCCTATCATTCCCCGGCTGGCCCGTATGATAGTTGCAGCCATCATGGAATTTCCGGATGTGATCGAAGAGGTGCTTGTAGCTGCTTCGTTTTTAAATGACAGGGCGCCATTTTTACTTCCCCATGGATTTGAGCTTGAAGCGCGAAAAGCGCATCATTCATTCCAGCATAAACATGGTGATTTTGTTTCCTACCTCAAAATATACAGGGCCTATGTCAGCGCAAAGGATAAAGAGGAATATTGCGCCAGGAATTACCTGGATTATAAAGGAATGCTTGAGATCCACAACGTAAAGCGCCAGCTCGCAGAAATCGTGTCTGAAATAGGAATTCCGATAATTCAAGGGGGCGATCTGTCACACTATTTAAGCGCGGTTTCAAAGGGTTTAATTCAATATGTATGTAAGAGGTCTACGAAAGGGGGCTATAGCAGCCTCACGGCATACGGTATAAAAATACACCCTGGATCAGTGATGTACAGAAGCAAACCGGATTATATCGTTGCAGGTGAAGTTGTGAAAACCTCACAGATGTATGCGCGTTCTGTCTCGCCCTTGAGCCCCGAGATCATTAAAAATATTTCTCCTGAACTATACGCGGCATTTATTCAGAAAGGCGTATCATGGAAGAAAAAGATGGTGTCTTCCCGTGATTTTACAAATTTCATTAAAATAGGAACCGAGAGGTTTGAAATACAGCGCGATAAAAAAAAGAAAAAAATGGTTGTACTGCCATTTCAGAAGTTGAAGCGTGCAATCTCGAGGGTAGATATTTATAATCTCCAGGATTTCAAAGGTATCAGAGGCAAAGTTGTTTTTTCCGGCTATGAAATTCTCAGCGGTATGAGCTTAAAAAGGATTTTTTCCATTGTCCGGAAGGTCCAGGGAACGGACAGAATAATTGAAAAGTGGCCGAGGGGCATTCATTTTGAATATTTGAAAGATGTGTTTGAGATTGTCCGGTTTATTCCACACCTTCTGCATCTCTGTAAAAAAACTTTAAACAGCAGAAACCTGGGTTTTTTAACTCTTATCACTGATGGCAATGGAGCTTACTGGTACAGCGGTTACAGAGATTATATTCAGGCACTCGAAGAATCGGTTTCCAGTATTGAATCTCTCATAGATGAGGACATCAATATTTTAACAAGGGATCAGGAAAAGATTGTGAATGAATCTTACAGAAGGCTGATAGAAAACCTCGGGGAGTAGATAATCGGACCAGGGCATGGGCAGCCTCAATTAGAAGTCAAAAATGAATAAAAAATTGAATATTGCGGAAGTAGCTGAACTGGCAGAAGTTTCTACTGCCACTGTTTCGCGCGTACTGAATGATTATCCGTTTATTAAAGAAAGCACGAAGAATAGAGTCTTGAAAGTAATTCGGGAGACAAATTATAGGGTAAACGCGGTTGCCCGTAATCTTCGGCGGAAAAAAACCCGCTCTATCGGAGTAATCATCAGCAATGTCCTGAGCCCGTTCTACTCCGTTATAGCGAAGGCTGTCGAAGATGTAGCGATAAAAAATAATTACAGCACGATTCTCTGTAATGGAGGTGACAATCCGGGAAAGGAGCGTAATTACCTGAAGGTGCTTCATGAAAACAGAGTCGACGGCATAATTCTTTCGCCAACAGGTAAAAATGCTGATTATTTAAACTTTCTTATTGCTTCAGCAATTCCTGTATCCTTTATTGACAGAACGGTGCAGGGGGTGGATTGCGACTGCATAATGGTAAATAACCGGGAAGCTTCTTTTAATGCCACGGAATTGTTAATAAAAAAAGGTTATAAGAAAATAGGATTCATTTCAGGACCTATTGATAGAACAACAGGAATAGAAAGGATTAGGGGTTATACCGACGCCTTGAAGAAGCACGGCTTTTCAGTTGATGAAAATGCTATCAAATATGGAGATTTTTCCTTAGAATCTGGAAAAGAAAAGATGGGGGAGCTGATAAAAAGTTCAAATATTGATGCGGTGTTTGCCGCCAATTATGATATGGCAACCGGTGCATATCAACTGATTAAAGAAAAAAACTTGAAAATACCTTATGATATCGGATTCATAATGTTTGATGATCCTGTCTGGGCAACCCTCGTAAAACCAAAGATAACGGCTATATCACAACCTGTGTATACATTAGGGTCAACTACAGCGGATCTTCTGTTTAAAAGGATCATTGATGGCGGCCAGTTTATTGATAAGAAACCTGTAAAGTTGATACTGAAGACAGAACTCATTGTTCGTGAATCTGTATAACATCAGATAGATATCATCCTTTGGATATCATCCTTTGGATAACATCCTGCCGCGGATAAAGGAGAATAGATGTGAGAAATAAACCGAAGATTGCGGTCGTTGGCAGTAATATGATTGATCTCATTACCAATATTAATCGCATGCCGAAAACAGGTGAAACAATAGAAGCGCCCCATTTCGATCTTGGCTTCGGCGGAAAAGGGGCAAACCAGGCTGTTGCTGCGGCAAAACTTGGGGCAGATGTGGTCGTGGTAACAAAGGTGGGGGATGATATTTTTGGAAGAGAAGTAAAAAAGAATTTTGAATCTTTTGGTATTGATTCAACAATGGTCGAAGTTGTGAAAAATACTTCAAACGGAGTTGCTCCTATTTTCGTTGATCAGAAAGGTAACAACAGTATTCTTATTATAAAAGGAGCAAATTCATTCTTTGATAAAGATGATGTAGACAGGGCAAAGAAAAAGCTTCTGGGAAGCGAACTTATTCTTCTGCAACTTGAAATACCACTGGATGTCGTTTATTATGCTATTGAGTTTGGCTTTTCGCGCAATATACCGGTAATATTAAATCCTGCACCGGCTGCAAAACTTGACTTTAATTATATTAAGAAGGTATCGGTATTTATCCCAAATGAGACCGAACTGGAAACTATAACTGAGATGCCTGTGTCTTCGATAGAAGACATTACGGCTGCAGCCCGCTCGCTGACCGGGCGGGGAATAAAAACGGTTATTGTAACTATCGGTGAGAAGGGTTCACTGCTCGTTACAGAGGAGGAAATAAAGCTTGTATCTGCAAGGAAAGTTGACGCAAAAGACACAACCGGCGCAGGTGACGCTTTTATAGGGAGTTTTGCGTATTATTATATAAAGACAGGAGATATTTTAAAATCCATGGAATATGCCAATCATTATGCTGCGCTTTCAACTCTCAATACAGGCACGCAAAAATCCTTTTACAGCAGAGAAGATTTTGAAAAGGTTAAAAATTTTTAGATTTTACAGAGATTTTATATTTATTCCCTTGACATTTTCATGTATTGTGATTCAATGTAATCCATTACAATTTATAATCAACCGAAATTACATAATCTGATTAATTTTTTTTAAAAAAATAGTAATCGATTACAAAATAATTATTCCAATCTGAAGGACATAACTATGAAAGTGATGGAACCTGAAAACAGGCTGAATGGGAATCTGCCAAAGATAGGAATACGCCCTGTGATTGACGGCAGGAGAAAGGGGGTGAGGGAAGCCCTTGAGAAGCAGACAATGGGAATGGCTAAAGCCTTGAAAAAGTTTCTTTTTGACAACCTGAAGCACTCTAATGGTCTGCCGGTTGAATGCGTGATATCCGATACCTGCATCGGAGGTTTTGCTGAAGCTGCCCGGGCAGCGGAAAAGTTTGAAAGAGAAGGGGTCGGAGTATCTATAACCGTTACGCCATGCTGGTGCTACGGCGCGGAAACAATGGACATGGACCCTCTGAAACCAAAGGCTGTATGGGGATTTAACGGCACTGAGCGTCCGGGTGCGGTTTATCTTGCTGCTGTTCAGGCCGCTCACGCCCAGAAAGGTCTTCCTGCTTTCAGTATATACGGTAAAGATGTTCAGGATGCGGGTGATTCTTCTATCCCCGAAGATGTCAAACAGAAACTCCTCCAGTTCGCAAGGGCGGGAATTGCCGTTTCTACTATAAGGGGGAAATCCTATCTTGCAATGGGCGGTGTTTCCATGGGTATTGCAGGGTCAATTGTCGACCCTTCCTTTCTCGAAAACTATTTAGGCATGCGTTACGAGATGGTAGACATGTCGGAATTCACAAGGAGAATCGACGAAAAGATTTACGACATAGAAGAGTTCGGAAAAGCGCTCGCATGGGTGAAAGAGAACTGTAAAGAGGGTCCGGATCTTAATAAGCCGCATTATAAGTTTTCAAAAGAAAAAAGAGAACAGGATTGGGAGTTTGTCGTAAAAATGACCCTGATCGCCCGTGATCTGATGATAGGCAACCCGCGGCTTGAGGAACTTGGGTTCGGGGAAGAGGCGCTCGGCCACAATGCCATTGCAAGCGGTTTTCAGGGACAGCGGCATTGGACGGACCATTTCCCCAATGGCGATTTCCTCGAGACAGTACTTAATTCCTCTTTTGACTGGAACGGCATACGTGAAGCCTTTGTGGTTGCGACAGAAAATGACTACCTGAACGGCATATCCATGCTGTTCGGGCACGTGTTGACAAATACAGCTCAGATTTTTTCCGATGTGAGGACCTTTTGGAGCCCGGAGGCGATAAAGCGGGTTACAGGGTACGCCCCCAGGGGGCCGGCTGAAAATGGGGTGATCCACCTTATCAACTCTGGTTCGACTTCAATGGATGGGACCGGGCAGCAGTCAGCGGATGGCAGGCCGGTTATGAAGCCTTACTGGGACATAACACCGGCAGAGGTGAAAAGATGCCTTGAGGCAACTCGTTTCTGCCCTGCTGACCGGGAATATTTTCGAGGCGGTGGATTTTCGACAAACTTCCTCACTCTGGGAAATATGCCGGTGACCATGTCAAGGATCAATATTGTTGCAGGGCTGGGGCCTGTTTTACAAATCGCTGAAGGGTATACAGTGGATTTGCCGGAAGATGCAGGAAAAATATTGATGGACCGAACAAGTCCCACATGGCCCACAACCTGGTTTGTGCCCAATCTTACAGGAAAAGGACCGTTTAAAACTGTGTACTCTGTAATGGACAACTGGGGAGCAAACCACGGTGGAATATGTTACAGGCATATCGGCGGTGAATTAATCACCCTCGCATCGATGCTGAGGATTCCGGTTAATATGCATAACGTCCCGCCTGAAAGGATCTTACGTCCCAAGGTGTGGAGTTCTTTCGGTGATTTTGATTCACAGGGTGCTGATTACAGGGCGTGCGAAAATTTCGGTCCTCTGTACGGGATGAAGTAGGTTATGGAGATAAAAACTTTATTAACTGAAAGGAGGTGATAATATTATTTTATATAGTTTTATTTTGGAGAAACAAAGTAAAAACTAAAAACAAAGATCTGAAGGAGGTCTTAAACTATGAAAAAATGGATATTTATTCCCATTATCGTAGTAGTAGTAGCATTTATATTAGTTTACTTTTTTGTTATTAGAGCACCGAAAGAGGAAATAATTGAAGAAGAAGTAGCTGTAGAAATATCTGAGTTTGGAAACTATTCCGGAATAACCATAAACTGCAAACTCATCGGGGGAGCGATGTACGAACCGCTATACACGATGATCCCTGAATGGGAAGAAAAAACAGGGGCGACAGTGGTTATTATTTCAAAGAAGAATCACTTTGATCTTGATAGAGAGATAAAGCAGGACATTGCCGCCAACACACTGGACTGGGATGTCGGGTCAAACCACTCGAGTTTTGCACCCCAGTATGGTGATATTTATATTGACCTTAAAGAGTACCTCTCGGCAGAAAATCTTGCTCCTTTTCTTGAAAGGGCGCTGGCCAACTGTACGGTTGAAGGAAAACTGGTTCAGATGCCGAGGCATGGTGACGTCAGCAACCTCTTTTATATAAAGTCAATTTTTGAAGATGAGGATAATAAGAGGAAGTTTAAACAGCAGTACGGATATGAACTAAAACCACCGGAAACTTATGAGCAATTCAAGGACATGGCGATTTTCTTTACCAATCCTCCGAATTTTTATGGCACACAGTATGTAGGAAAAGATGAGGCTATCGCCGGAAGATTTTATGAGATGTTGGTAGCAAATGGCGGAAGGCTCTTTGATGACTCGTGGCATCCAGCCTTCAATTCGAAAGAAGGAGTAAAAACCTTGCAGTGGTTCATTGATCTCTATGAGGCACACGCTGTTCCTCTGGGCGTTTTGAATTATCTCTGGGGAGATACGGGAATGGGTTTTGCCAGCGGCACAATAGCACTCAACATGGACTGGGCAGGATGGGGAGCGTTTTTCAACGATCCCGAAAACTCCAAAATCGCCGGGGATGTTGCCTTTGTAAGGGCTCCGAAAGGTGACGCCGGAGTGCGAAGCGGCTGGTCCGGCTGGCATTCATTTTCTGTTACCCGGAATTCAAAAAATAAAGAGGCCGCCATTTCACTCGTCCTGTTCATGACGGATTATGAGTCTCAGATGAAAGAAGCGCGTACCGGACTCCTGCCATCACGGGCCAAACCCTGGGATGATGTTGCAGCAGAATTTACTTCTAAGGGCAACGAGTTTATGGCTAACATTTTCAAGACATGGAAAATATCAATGGCTGAGGATACGTTCACTCCGCCGCTCATTCCGGAGTGGGTGCCCTTTACAAATATACTATTTCCTGAGCTTCAGGCCGCTATTGTAGGAGATAAGACTTCACAAGAGGCACTGGACGATGCTGCAAAGGCAACCGAAGAGCTCATGAGAGAAGCCGGGTACTATTGATAAATAATACGCACACTGCCTGCTATCAAAGCGGACAGTGTGCAATTTTATTATGGGAACTATATACAATAAAAGCAGGAATTAACGGCGGATACCGCCCTAGGAATTAACAATTATAAATATCATCATTTTTGTTTATGGTTACCTGACTGTATTTTATTAAGAAATAATTTAGAGGCTTACGATGTTGCGTCATACGAGAAGAAACCTTTTTCCCATTACACTGATACTTCCGTCGATTATAATAATTTCTTTTATTGTTGTTTTTCCATTGCTCTTTTCACTATACGCGAGCTTTACGCCCTACTATTTACTGAAACCTTCTTCGCTGTTTAAGTTTATAGGGCTCCGCAATTATACAAATCTCTTCAAAGAAGTGTATTTCTGGAAAGCTTTCGGAAGGACGATACTGTTTCTCGGGACTGTGATAAACATGGAACTGTTACTTGGGCTTGGTTTGGCGCTTCTTATACATAGGATAGTAAAGGGTCAACGTATTATACGAACGGTGGTGATGATTCCCATGATGTTTGCTCCCGTGCTTGTGGGGTTTCAATTCAAGTTTCTTTTTAACGATAATATCGGCCTTGTGAATAATTTCCTGCAGCTTTTCGGTATAATGAAACCTATCGCGTGGCTTATAGACAAGTATCTTGCGCTTTCTTCCATTATGATTGCTGAAATCTGGACAAGTACTCCGCTTATAGCAATAATACTTCTGGCAGGTCTGCTGTCGCTCCCGAATGACCCGTTTGAGGCGGCAAAAGTTGATGGTGCATCAACCTTTCAAATGTTCAGATATATTACCTGGCCACTGCTTTCACCATTCGTATATATAGCCCTTACAATCAGATCGCTGGATATTGCGCGGGCATTTGATATTGTTCAGATAATGACCGGAGGAGGGCCGGCCAGAAGGACGGAGCTTCTATGGACCTACGTTTACAGGAAGGGGATACTTGATGCCCGTTTCGGAATTGCGAGTGCCATGTCTTACATTGCAATTATTATTTCAATACTATTTACCTACTACTTCTTCAGACAGCTGATTAAAGCAAGGGTGGTGCAGTAAAATGAGAGCAAGAACTGTCAGGAAAATGAAAAAGGGATTTATGAATATAATCACAATTATCATACTGACTGTGGTTTTACTCCCGGCGCTCTGGGTTGTTCTCGCCTCCTTCAGGCCCAGGAGGGATATACTCGCGAAACCGGCAGTATGGGTTCCAAGGGAACTGAGCTTCAAATCTTATAGAATGATATTCAGCGGCGGGAAACATGGGGAAATGTCTGTACCGGTTCCTGATTATTTTAAGAATTCTATTATTATCTCTATTTCCAGTACAATTGTTGCTGTTAGCATCGGCATGCTCGGCGGGTATGCCTTCTCCAGGTTCCGATTTCGAGGAAAAAACACAATTTTTCTGCTCATCATGCTCTCACGAACGGTGCCAGGTATCGCACTGAGCCTTCCGCTTCTTATTTTCTACAGCTATACCGGACTTATCGATACAAAAATAGGTCTCATTATCGTATATGTAGCTTTAAATATTCCGTTTTCCATCTGGCTGACCGATGGATTTTTCAGGGAAATTCCCGTAGAGCTTTCAGAATCGGCCCAGATCGACGGCTGTTCACGGTGGAAGGCTTTCTGGAAAATAGATTTCCCCCTTGCGGGGCCGGGTATAGGTGCAGCCGGGATATTCGCGTTTCTCATTGCATGGAATGAGTTTGCCATTGCAAACGTACTGACACGCTCACTCAATTCGAAGACAATGCCGGTTGGCCTGTATGATTTTGTTTTTGAATTTGTCATGGACTGGAGGGGTATGTGTACCCTTGCCGTTATTATGCTTATTCCGGCTGTGATCATAACATTTATCATACAGAAAAACCTTGTAAAAGGATTGACCTTTGGTGCCCTGAAAGGTTGACATAGGTGCCGGCAAGAGGGATAAATTATCAAAGAATATAGTGATTAAGAGGTGTGAGATTATGGAGCGGCATGGATCGGTTATAAAGATTAGGCCGGGCAAACTGGAGGAGTATAAGAAGTACCACGCAGATGTATGGCCTGAAATTCTTGCAATGATCAGAAAATGTAATATAAGGAACTATTCTATTTATTATAAGGATGGGTATTTGTTCAGCTATTTTGAGTATTACGGAAATAACTTTAAGGCTGACATGGAAAAAATGGCGGCTGACCCCAGGACACAGGAGTGGTGGGCTATTATGAAACCGATGCAGGAACCGGTGGAAACACGCAGGCACGAAGAGTGGTGGGCGGAAATGGAAGAGGTGTTTTATACTGATTGAGTTAATATCAAAAAAAGTTATGTGATGGCTTGAGGGTGTATAGCATGGAAAGAAACATAAACTGTGTTAAAAAGCTGGAAAGGATGAATAAAACCCTTGGCCATGAAGAAGCTGACAGGGTTCCGGTAAGCGATTTTTTCTGGGGAAGTTTTATAGAACGCTGGCGGGAGGAGCTCGGCCTCCCTTCTGACAGGTCTATCTATAAACACTATGATCTGGACTGGATTGTTACTATTCCGAATATGGATCCTCATATAAAGCAGTTTGAAATAATTGAGGAAAGTGAAGAGGAGGTGATCGTCCGAACCGGCTTTGATGCTGTCCTGCGAAAAAAGTTTGCCGATCCGATGCCTGCTTACCTGGAGTTTGCCACTGATACACTCGAGAAGATGAAGGATTTCCGTTTCGATGATCACCGGGATGATAGACGGTATCTGATGGGCGGTGATAATCAAATTGCCGGAGTCGGGGACGGATTTGTCAGAAATCTACCACCCTGGATTGAAACAGTTAAGAGCTTATTCCCGGATTTTCCGGTATACGGCAGTGTCTGTGAAGGGCATGAAATGCTCTGGAGGATTATTGGGCTTAATAACGTTTTGCTATGGATAGGGTTGTATCCGGATCAGGTAGGAAAGTTTGTTGATAGAATAATTAAGTTCTCCCTGGGAATCACAGAAGCACAGATAAAGGCGGCAGACGGAATGCTCGATGGTATGGTCATATGGGGTGATGTTGCCTACACGAAAGATCTTCTCTTTTCACCTGATTACTGGCGAAAGCATTTCAAACCTGGTGTGAAAGCGATTGTTGATCTGTGTCACAGCTATGACATACCGGTGATATATCACGGATGTGGCAATGTAAACAAGATCTTTGAGGATTACATTGAGACAGGAGTTGATGCTTATAACCCGCTTGAAGCCAAGGCAGGTCTGGATGTTGTTGATCTAAGGAAGAGGTACGGTCACAGGATTGCTTTCTGCGGCAATATGGATGTGTTGACCTGGGCGAAGGCTTCAAAGGAAGAGCTGAGAAAGGTTATATTAACAAAGCTCAATGCTGCGAAGGGGGGCGGTTTTATCTTTCAATCCGATCATTCAGTTCCCGGTAATATATCCGGAGAAAATTACGATTATGTCGTTAATCTCGTGCGGGATTATGGAACCTATCCCCTTGATCTTGGGGAATATGATATCGCTGAAATCTCGTGATTATTTTTACATCTGCCGTTGTGATTTTTCTGTGTGTGATATTTGGAGATTGTATAAGTGAACTCAAAAGAGAGGGTGATAAAAACCTATAATTTTGAACTGCCGGACAGGATACCAGTTGATTTCTGCGCGGATGTACCAGTTTATGACTCTTTAGTAACAAAAACCGGAGTAAAAAGCCAGCTGGAGCTCATGGAATATTTTCATATAGACTTCAGGTGGGCACATGCAGAATGGATCGGGCCTGAATTAGTTGATGAGAAAGGCCGGGGAACCGATTATTTTGGCATACCGAGGGAAGGTGAAGCCTTCGGATATGCAGCAGAGCATCCACTTTCCCATGTTAAAACAAAGGAGGATGTTGATGCTTATCCATGGCCAAAGGCTGAATTCTGGAATTATGATGTGTTTGTTGAAGAGTGTGAAAGGTTTGAAGAGTACGCGGTCTATGGTGGTGCGTGGGGATGGTTCTTCTGCGCTGCCTGTGATATCGTGGGTATGGATAAGTTTCTGATAATGATGATTGATGAACCGGATCTTGCGTATTATATATTGAAAAAGATCACAGACTTTTTTTATGAAACATCAGAATTGATGTTTGAAAAAGCAAAGGGGAAAATAGATATATTTTTTACCGGGGATGATTATGGTTCACAAAATTCCCCTCTGATAAGCCTTTCTCTCTGGAGAAAGCTAGTAAAACCCCATATAAAACGCCTCTACTCACTCGCACATAAGCATGGATTATTAATTACACAGCATTCCTGCGGCTGCATTATTGATTTTCTTCCTGATTTAATTAATCTGGGGGTAAACGCGATTGAGCCTGTGCAGGTGCGCGCAAAGGGGATGGATTTTGAGGGACTTGTTAATAAGTTTTCAGGGAAGCTCGTGCTTCAGGGATCCATTGATACCCAGAAAACACTCCCTTTTGGAACAACAGATGATGTAAAATCAGAAGTCAAATCCAGAATAGACCTGTTTAAAGATAAAGGGGGATTCGTACTCGGACCATCCCAACATCTGCTTTCTCAGATTCCCCTTGAAAACATACTTAAACTGTATGAGACCGCGTGGGAGTACGGTTGGTTAAAAAGCTAATTTAACAGGATCAAGCTTGCAATCCAAAAAAAAACAGCTAATTCTTGATTTAGATCAAGATTTTTAAATCAATCCCCCCCCATATTATTAACATCAATTTTATGAATACCTGTTATTGGAGGCTGTATTATGAAAAGAGAGATAATTACTATTGATGAAGAAAAGTGTACAGGATGTGAGTTGTGTATTCCAAACTGTCCGGAGAGCGCGATACAGATCATCGACGGTAAGGCAAGGCTTATTAGCGACCTGTTTTGTGACGGGCTAGGCGCGTGCATAGGTCACTGCCCGGAAGGCGCTATTACTATAGAGAAGAGAGAAGCAGAGCCTTATGATGAGAAAAAGGTAATGGAAAATATAATTAAACAGGGAGAAAATGTGATTAGAGCGCATCTTAAACATTTGAAGGACCACGGTGAGCAACAGTATCTTGATGAAGCTATCGAAGTTTTAAAGGAAAAGAATGTAGAGGTTCCACCTGTTGAGAGTGAGCAGCAAATTCATTCCGGATGTCCCGGAGCAAAGGCCATGACCTTTTCCACTGCCGGTGAGAGTGTAGAGACAGCAGGTGAGAAGAGGCGTTCAGAATTGACCCACTGGCCGGTTCAGCTTCACCTTATACCCCCGATGTCATCACATTTTCAGGGGAGAGACATTCTACTGTCGGCTGACTGTGTTGCCTACTCAGTTGGAGATTTCCATCGTGATTTTCTAAAAGGAAAGGCTGTTACAATAGCATGCCCAAAACTGGACGACGGACAGGATGTTTACCTCGATAAACTTGTGGCTCTTATAGATACTTCAAAGATCAATACACTGACTGTTATGACAATGGAAGTTCCCTGCTGCGGAGGGCTTGTTAATCTTGCAAGACAGGCCGCTGCGGATGCATCCCGAAAGATTCCGATTAAGTCGATTGTTATAAGCATCCAGGGTGAGATTCTTAGTGAAGAATGGGTCTGATGAGAAGGTCAGATCGAATTATGGGTGATCCTGTATCTTTTAAATCTCTTGAATTTAGATGAGAGTTAATTTTTTTAAGAATTATCTTGACTTTATATAACTTTTGGTTTAAATATAAGTAATATAATCATATTTATCATATTTAAAAAACAATGAGGTTAATTTGACATTTGCGGATATCTAATAAAGGGGACTATGCTTTAAAAGCTATTCTGGATCTATCCTATCATTATCAAGATAGAAGTGTCATACCTCTAACTAGTATCTCCAGACGCCAGGATATACCTTTAAAATTTCTTGAACAGATTATGCTGATACTGAAGAAAGCCGGATATGTGGAAAGCAAAAGGGGAATAAAGGGAGGATTCTTTTTACTTAAGTCACCGCAGGAAGTAACACTGGGAGATATAATCAGGCTTATGGAAGGGCAGATAGGTCCGGTTTTGAACGGTCGAAACGGGAGTTATTCAGGTTATTATCAGGAGGAGGAATATGCGATCAGGGAGGTTTGGATGAAAGTCACAGGGGCTGTGTCTAAGATTATTGATAGTGTGACTTTCAGCCATATTATGCGCCGCGCTGATGAGCTTCGGGAACAAAAAGTGGGATACACGTACCAGATATAATCAGGTAAACTTATCATTCAAATTGACATTTATCCATAGGAGAAAAAACATGTCAGAAACTAATTATGCTTTCGAAACATTGGCGCTTCACGCCGGTCAGGAACCGGACCCTGCTACAACTGCGAGAGGGGTGCCAATTTACCGCACGAGTTCATATGTGTTCAGAGATACACAGCATGCCGCAGATTTATTCTCGCTTAGAGAACCCGGTAACATTTATACCCGGATTATGAACCCCACACAGGACATACTGGAAAAAAGAGTAGCAGCGTTAGAGGGGGGCGCAGCCGCACTCGCATTATCTTCTGGAACTTCAGCGGTTTATTACTCAATAGTCAATATATGTTCCGCCGGAGAAGAAATTATTTCGGCAAACAATCTGTATGGCGGTACATATACCATGTTCAGCTCAATTTTGCCGCAGTTTGATATCAGAGTTAAATTTGTTGATGAAAAAAAGGCCGAGAATTTTGAAAAAGCCATCACTGCCAAAACCCGGGCAATTTATATTGAAACTATCGGTAACCCGGTTTTACAGGTGACTGATATTGAGGGAGTAGCCGGCGTTGCAAAGAAGTATCATCTCCCGCTTATCGTTGATTCTACATTCACCCCCCCCTGTCTGTTGAGACCTTTTGAGTATGGGGCTGACATCGTGTGCCACTCAATGACAAAATGGATTGGTGGGCATGGGACTGCCATAGGCGGTATAGTGGTCGATTCAGGAAGGTTTGATTGGACTGATAGGAAGTTCAAATATTTTAACGAGTCCGATGAGAGCTATAATGGGATACGGTGGGCACATGATCTGGGTGAGCAAAATAATCTGGCATTTATTATCAGGATGAGGCTTGTTCCTTTAAGAAATTTAGGGGCGTGTATTTCACCGGACAACGCGTGGATCTTTTTACAGGGGATTGAAACTCTGCCACTGAGAATGGAGCGCCATTGTTATAACGCCGCAAAAGTGGCTGACTATCTTAAAGCCCACAAAAAAGTAGAGTGGATTAGATATCCAGGGCTTAAGGATGATCCTGCATATCCCGTTGCGCGTAGATATCTTAAAAATGGCTATGGCGGGATGGTTGTGTTCGGTATAAAAGGCGGAAGGGAAGCTGGAGAGAAATTTATTGAAAGCTTGAAACTTTTTTCACATCTTGCTAATGTCGGTGACGCGAAAAGTCTCGCACTTCATCCCGCAAGCACATCTCATTCCCAGCTCTCAGAAGAGCAGCAGATGGAGAGCGGGTTAACTCCGGATCTTGTACGGTTATCGATCGGGATTGAGAATATCAATGACATTATTAACGATCTTGAACAGGCTCTGAAAAAAATATAATTTTTATGGAGGGCTTTAATGGGAAAACTTTATGATGATAATTCATTTTCCATTGGAAAAACACCAATGGTTAAACTAAACAGAATTAACGGTGACGGGAAGGCGGTCCTGCTTGCAAAGATAGAGGGTAGGAATCCTTCCTATTCAGTAAAGTGCCGCATCGGTGCATCAATGGTATGGGATGCAGAAAAGAAAGGGGTTTTAAAACCTGGTAAAGAGATTATTGAGCCGACAAGCGGTAACACGGGCATTGCCCTGGCCTTTGTTGCCGCAGCGCGGGGGTATTCTCTCACCCTTACCATGCCTGATACTATGAGCATCGAGAGAAGGAAAATTCTGAAAGCTTTTGGTGTAAATCTTATACTCACTGAAGGTAGTAGAGGGATGAAGGGTGCAATTGATAAAGCAGAAGAATTGTATAATAGAGATAAAGACAAATATGTATTACTGCAGCAGTTTAAAAATCCGGCAAATCCTTATATTCATGAAACAACAACAGGTCCTGAGATATGGGAAGACACGGAAGGAAAAATAGATGTACTTATTTCCGGGGTCGGAACAGGAGGAACAATTACAGGTGTATCGCGATATATAAAAAAGAAAAAGGGTAAACAGATAATATCAGTGGCAATTGAGCCGGTTCACAGCCCTGTGATCAGCCAGAAATTAAAAGGAGAAGAATTGAAGCCGGGCCCTCATAAGATACAGGGAATCGGAGCGGGGTTTATACCGGACACACTCGACTTATCGGTAGTAGACCGGGTAGAGCAGGTAAGTAATGAGGAGTCGATGGAATTTGCGCGCCGTCTTGCAAGAGAAGAGGGTATTCTTTCGGGTATTTCTTCCGGGGCCGCGGCAGCCGCTGCGGTAAGATTGGGGAAATTGGCTGAATTTGCCGGTAAAACCATTGTTGTCATACTGCCTGATTCAGGAGAGCGGTATCTCTCGGGTGTGTTATTTGAAGGATTATTTGACAGCACGACAGGGATATAATTGAGGTCGTCCCACAACCTCTAATTAGGCTTTCCCATACCTACAGATTATACATTTGATGTTATATATTACACATGCCCATTGCACCACCTATTGTGCCTAAATAGCCATCTTATATGTTAAGGGACAGCCTGTATTGTTTTTTTAAGCAATAACCCAGCCCCTTTCTCAGTATTCTGTTTAAAAATACTTGACGGTATTTTTTTACTACGATATAATGATAACGATTGCACAAACGATTTCATGATAGATATTCAATGATTTGAATGTGATAGGAAGCTCCAGAATAAGGTGGTACTGAGAAAACGTTTCTTAAGAAAATGCTCAAGCGGGGAATTGTTTTGTGGAAGTCATTTTTAGTTTTCTGTGGAAGGGGGGCATTTAAGTGCCTGAAGATAAATATCTATTAGAAATGAATAATATATCAAAATATTTTCCAGGGGTTAAGGCATTAGAGGATGTGAGTTTTCGCTTAGAAGAAGGAGAAGTTTTTGCGCTGGTTGGAGAAAACGGTGCTGGAAAATCCACCCTTATAAAAATCCTGTCAGGAGTTTACAGTAATGATGCTGGAGAGTTAAAGATACAGGGGGAAGTTGTAAATATAAAAGGGCCGAAGAATGCCATAGATTTAGGTATCAATACTATATACCAGGAAACTTCACTTGTTCAGAACATATCAGTGGCAGAAAATATTTTTTTGGGTAGGCAGCCCACTGCAAGGGGCGGACGGATAGACTGGAAACAGATGGTCAAATCTTCTGAAAATATCTTAAAGGATTTATCAATTCATTTATCACCGAATACACTGGTAGCTGGCCTTTCTGCGGCACAGCAGCAGTTGGTGGAGATAGCCAAAGCCTTTTCCCGTGATGCGAAAATAATAATAATGGATGAGCCTACCGCTGCTATTACTGAGGAAGACACTGATAACTTATTTGACATCATAAGAAAGATAGTAAAAGCCGGTACTTCAGTAATCTATATTTCCCACAGGTTACATGAAATATTTGTGATCGCGGATAAAGTTCAGGTTCTTCGTGATGGGAAAACAGTAAGATCAATGAAAGTAAGTGAAACGAATGAGAATGAAGTAGTAAAGTATATGGTTGGAAGGGAGATTGGAAATATATTCGGTGAAGAGAGTTATAAATCCAGAGAAAATGTAGTTCTTGAAGTAAAAAATTTAACAAAAAAAGGTGTATTTGAGGATATCAGCTTTGACCTTAAAGAAGGAGAGATACTTGGATTTTCCGGTCTGGTAGGCGCTGGGAGGAGTGAGATTGTGAGGGCAATTTTTGGCCTGGAGGGAATTGACAGCGGTGAAGTAATCATGGAAGGTGAAAAGGTAGCTATTAAAAATACAGCGGATGTAATTAAAAAGGGGGTCGCTTTCGTATCAGAGGACAGAAGACTGGAAAGCATTATTCAGGGATTTTCAGTGCGCGCGAATATTACAATTCTCCTTTTAAAAAGGGTATTATCAAGGATTAAGCTGATAAATAAAAAAAAGGAAGCTGAATTAGCAAGTCGTTACATAAAAGAGTTTTCGATCAAAACACCCTCTATAGAGCAGTTAGTAATGAATTTAAGCGGAGGGAACCAGCAAAAAGTGGCGCTTGCAAAGTGTCTGTCTACGGATCCAAAGATATTAATATTAGATGAACCGACTAAGGGGATTGATGTGGGGGCGAAAAAAGAAATACATACATTTGTAAAAGAGCTTGCCAGTAGGGGCAAGTCTATAATCATTGTTTCCTCTGAATTACCCGAGATAATAGGGATGTGCCATAGAGCCATTGTAATAAGAGAAGGGAGGCTGGTGAAGATTTTTAATAAGGAAGATATGAACGAAGAGAATTTAATACAGGCTGCAGTCGGAAATATAAAATAAGAAGGAAGTAATAATAATGAGTGATATACCGGTAGAAAGCACTGCAATGAATCCGGAAAGGGTGCTTATAAAGTTTTTTTACAACCAAACCATGCTGATAATACTGGTTGTGATGGTTATCTTTATGAGTTTTATTTCAGAGAATTTTCTATCTATCGGTAACTTATTTAATATTATCAGACAGGTAACTGTTCTGGGGATAATGGCCTGCGGTATGACTGTAGTAATAATCGGAAAAGGAATTGATCTTTCTGCGGCCTCTATTCTTGCCCTCTGTGCGGTGGTTAATGTAATGCTGCAGCATTTAGGTTATCCGGTTGCGATTTTGGCTGCAATAATAACCGGTGTTGTTTGCGGGTTTATTAATGGATATTTAATAGGGAAGGTAAAAGCTAATTTTATAATTGTTACACTTGGCACACAGATATTTTATAAAGGTGTCGCGCTTATAATTTCGGGTGGAAGGAATTTAAAGAGCAGGCCGGAAAGCATTTTTCATTATATAGGCGATGAGAGCATACTTGGGATACCTGTGCTGGCATATTTTCTGCTAATAATAATAGTCATATGCGGTGTGATCCTGCAGAAAACTATCGCAGGGCGCAGGCTGTATGCGGTAGGACTGAATGATAAAGCGGCCCGTGTTTCAGGGATTAACACTGAAAATATTATAATGGGGAGCTATATAATCAATGGCCTAATTATAGGGGTGGCATCAATCGTTATTACCTCAAGATTACCCAGGATCCGTGTAGGTACAGCTTCAACGTATCTTTTTGATGTAATTACTATAGTAGTGTTAGGTGGAACAGCACTTTCAGGCGGTGTCGGGGGTATTTATAAGACAGCGATTGGATTACTGATATTTGCTACTATCCATAACGGCATGGCATTATTGTCGACGCCTTTTGAGTTTCAACAGTTATTCAAGGGGATTATATTAATTCTCGCGGTTTTGTATGATGAATTCAATAGAAGAAAGAGGTTACTTTATTGAAAATTAGAAAAGGGAAAATAATTAATTTTGTTACAGAGCAGAAGCTCTTATTCATAATAATACTTTTACTTGTGACATTATCCGTTGCGGACAGAAACTTTCTAAGAATAAGAAGCATATACAGTATTTTAAATCACATAACTATCAATGGGATTATGGCCGCGGGAATGACCATACTGCTTATAAGTGGATCCTTTGATTTATCAGTTGGTTCTGTTATGTCGTTCACAGGGATTGTTGCAATATTGTTTCAACCCTACGGGATGTTTATTTCAATTATCGCTGGGCTTATGGTAGGCACGAGCGTTGGCGCATTAAATGGTCTTCTTGTAGTAAAGGGTAAAATTAACGCCTTTATTGTAACATTGGGCACGATGGTAATTTTCAGAGGGTTAGGCCTTGCTGTTACAGGGAGCATTCCTGTCAAGGGAGCTATAGAAGTTTTTCAGGTAATAGGTCAGGGAACTTTTTTAGGAATTCCGAATCCGGTCTATTATTTAGCGGTAGCCTATGGAATGGTCTGGTACATTTTGAAATATACAAAATTTGGCAGAAATGATTATGCTATCGGAGGAAATGCGATCTCCTCAAGGCTCGCGGGGATCAATGTCGATTTATATACTTTTTTATATTTTGTATTCTGTTCATTTAGTGCGGCGGTTTCCGGAATAATTTTATGTTCCAGGGTTAATACCGGGTCTGCGATTTTTGGAGACAATACTCCATTACTTGTAATAGCGGCAGCGGTTCTGGGCGGCACGAGTCTGTTTGGCGGAAAAGGAAAAATTGTCGGGACCTTGCAGGGTGTATTGATATTAGGATTGGTTGAACGGGCGATGGTTATTTTTAATGTATCGACTAACTTTCAATTACTGGTCAGAGGTTTAATAATTCTGGCAGTGGTGGTGACGGATGCGTTAACGACCAGAAGACAGGAAAATATTTCAGAATGAGGGTAAGAAGGTACAATCTCATGGGAAAGGAGGTGAGAAATCGTATTAAGATTTTGTATGGGTGTTATATAAACAAAAAATCAATTTAATAAGGAGGAGGTTTAACATGAAGAAGTATTTCAAACTTTTACTTGCTGTATGTATGGTACTAACTTTCGTTTTCGGTGCTCTTGCGGTATATGCGGAACGGGGGGGCAAAGAAGAACAAATAACAGTGGGTTTTTCACTGCCTTTTATTGAGGACAGTCCGTATTGTTTTCCTTTTGCCGAGGCGCTAAAAAAGGAGGCTAAAGAGCGCGGCTGGAAACTTATTATGACGGATGCGGGTGGAGACCTCAACAATCAGGTAAACCAGATAGAGGACATGGTGACCAAAGGAGTGGACGGGTTGATGATAATGCCCCTGGATGCTGCTGGGATAGTAGCGGTAATTAACAAAGTTCATGAAGAAACAGATGGAAAGCTTCCGATTATCACATCAAATGTTATGACTGATCCCCCGGAACTTGACTCATTGATCGGGTTTGCGGGACCGAACAGTTATCTTGAAGGCAGGTTAATGGGTGAAGCGTACGTAAAATATCTTGATGAGAACGGGATTGACACAATTACGTACTGCCATATGACCGGAACGGCAGGGTACTCTGCTGCGATTGACAGGCAGAATGGATTTGATGATCAGATAGCGGAGATGGGAGCTGCTGATAGGTTTATCCTGTTAGATTTACAGCCGGGTGATTGGTCGCCTGATAAAGCGCAGAATATAACGGAAAACTGGCTGACAACATTCGGAGATGAGCTGGAAATGATTTATGCTCATAATGACGGTATGGGAATTGGTATTTGTAACGCGCTGCAGAACGCGGGATTGGAACGAGGGCAAATTATAACAAATGGCTGTGACGGGCAGACAGAGGCGGTTCAATTAATTCAGGAAGGCTGGATGTTATTTACGGTTTTCCAGTCACCTGCAACAGATGCGGCTACATCTATGGAGGTAATGGAAAACATTCTCAACGGTAAAAAGGTTGATTATTATACCTATATGGAGACACCAATTATCGATAAAGATAATGCTGATAGCTACCTGCCAATAGTAAAAGAATTGTGGAAATAGGTTTTATACATTTGGAAAAGACCGCTCAGGTGAGCAAATGATGATCTTTTCTAAAAAGAGTATTTGATAAAATTGGCCTGATGCTAGCAAAGTATCAGGCCAAACAATAAATACTTACTCAGGCGCAGTATACTATAATAAATCATTTTTTATAAAAACTACAGGTTACATCCTGAGGAGCAGAAGAATGTTTTATAAAGATAAACGGACGAAAGTGGGGCTTATTGTAACTATGTCTCCCGATGAGACATGGCCTGATAGTTTTGTAAACAGGGTTAAAAGTTATCTCCCAAAAGCAAAGCAGACACTTGAAAAAATCGGCAACAGGGTAATTAGTTGCGGGGAAATAGCGAGAACAAATAAAGAAATGACCGAGCAGGGAGAAATACTCCGAAGGGAAGGCATACATGTTCTGGTACTCTATGTCGGTACATGGACCTATTCCAGTACTTCAGTCATGGCTTCTTTTAAAGCTGATGTGCCTGTAATAGTGTGGGCTAATTCCAATATTGAGACCTTTGGGATAGTCGGTGGCTCAATTGTAAGAGGAGCTCTGGATGAAGTCGGCATTAAGAACTTTCTTGTGTATGGGGATTTTGAAGATAAAAGGGTTCAAAGTTCATTGAAGACGCTCTGTTCAGGTATTGCGGGTGCGATCAAACTTAGAGGCATGGTATATGGTGAAGGGGGAAGCCGGTGTATGGGGATGTATACTGCCCGAATAGACCCTTCTTATTGGATGAGCCGGTTTGGGGTTGATGTTGACGGGTTTGAACAGGTAGATGTAATAAGAATATCAAAAAAGTATACAGATGATGAAGCAAAGAAGTTTTTAAATTGGATGAAGAAAGAGTTTGGGGGTATAGAAGTAAAAGATGAGGTAATGATCGCGCAGATAAAACTATACTTTGCTTTAAGGGAAATGATTAAGAAAAAGGGGTATGATTTTATTTCAGTGAAATGTTTACCGGAATTGCCCTCCTGCCATACTACCTTTTGTGTTGCCCACGCGCTGCTGAATGATACATCAGATGACGGTTTTGGTGATAACTGCTCATTTGTAGCATCATGCGAGGCTGACGCGAATGGAGCGCTTACCATGCAGATACTCAACAACATAACAGGCGGCACAACGATGTTTACCGATGTACTTTACTATGACTACGATGAGAACATGATAAGGATGTGTAACTGCGGTTCGCAGCCTACGGATTTCGCAGCATCGCGAAAGGAAGTAACATGGGTAACAGAAGGTCTCCGGGAATTTGACTGGGTACTGGGCGGAGCGTGCCCGAGATATGTTGGAAAACCCGGAAAATTGACAATTGCGCGGTTGAGCAGGATAAATAGAGAATATGTGATGCTTATTATAACCGGTGAAGCTCTCGAGATGCCGCTTGAAAAGATCAATGAAACAAACTCTCAGCAGCCTCATGTGTTCGTAAAACTCGATTGCAGTCAGGACGGCTTTATTAATGCGCTCAGAGCCAATCACATTCACGTTGTTTCCGGCGATTACAAAAAAGAATTGATAATATCATGCGAAGTACTGGATATAAAACCAGTACTGCCTGCATAACACATGCAATAAATATTTTTTAAAAATATTGCAAATTACGATGGATAAATCCATAACTGTTTAAAAAGGTCAATTTAGGGATTTAGTAAATAAAAAAGGAAGTATTATACAGCTATGCCATCAATGAAAGATGTTGCACGACTGGCGAAAGTTTCCATATCAACTGTGTCAAGGGTGATTAATCAAAATATTCCTGTAGATGAAAACACCAGGCTAAGAGTACACGGCGCCATAGAAAAATTAAATTATAAACCCAACCTTCTGGCAAAAGGACTGAGAGTTAAAAGCGGACAGTTGATCGGTTTTGTTATACCTGAACTTAAGCATCCGGCTTTTATAAATATTATCAGTTATGTTGAGGAATTCGTTGTTGAGAAAGGATTTATTCTAATCGTTGGCAATACGCACTATGATCCTGATATCGAAGAAAGACTTATTGATAATCTAATAAGGAGAAATGTTGATGGAATTATTGTCACAAGAGTCTCTGATGAAAGCAGAGTTTTAAAAATTATAGAGAAAAGCAGGGTACCGGTTGTTGTTATTGACAGGGAACTTGCACTTCAGGAAGTATCGGGCGTGATATTGGATAATTACAAGGCTGGAGTAATTGCGGCTCAACATTTAGCAGGACTGGGCCATGAAAAAGTGGCATGTATTACCGGCCCTTTAAATATCAAGCTGTGCAGGGACAGGTTAAACGGATTCAGGGATACTTTGAAAAGCTGCCGGATCGAACTTCGTGAAAACAACATATATGAAGGGGACTTCAAATATGAATCAGGATTAGAGGCAATTAGATATTATTTATCAAATAACATCATGTTCTCCGCGATTTGGGCTCAGAATGATTTAATGGCAGTTAGCGCATTAAAGGCATTAATAGAAAACAAAATAAAGGTTCCGCAGGATGTTTCATTAATGGGAATGGATGATCTTGAAATAGCACGGATGGTAACACCATCCTTGACTACCATTACTCAACCTTTTAGAGAAATGAGCAGGACAGCAGTCGAGATTATATTCGAGCAAAGAGCACATCCCGGGCCTGTTCAAAAAATCGTTCTAGAACCAAATCTGGTTATCAGAGATTCAACCAGATATATGAAATGAGCCTGTATATTTTCCCCCTCGTACCTTTAAAGATAAATATTCTCTGCCATTTCCTTCCCTGTTTTCGTGAGAAACAGTTTATCTATCGTTTTTCTTAATTTTTCTTTATCCCTGGTCCTCCCTTCGTCTTTAAGGTTGACAAGACAATCGGCGTCGTAAAGGATCTTGAAATTATTCGTGTTAATTATGCCCGGTGTGTGATGGTGGGCTATTATTTCGCAAATTTCATTAATATGATCAAGATTTAATCCAAGACGGAGAAGAAATTTTCTTGCAACGCCGGGCCCTTCCTTTTCCTGTAATTTACCTGCAGATGACCCGTACTTTTCTTCTGCTACTTTGATTCCCACGTCGTGCAGGATACTTACTGGCATGAGTATGTGCCAGTCTCCCTCTTCTTTTTTTAAAAGGTCTTCCACATAGCCCATTACCTTTTTTGCGTGCTTAATTCGTTTTCTGTCATCTCCAAAAAGAAGTTCCATGTCTTCGAGAAGTTTCTCTTTTATTGTCTGATTCCTGTTTTTCATAAAGTTACTGTATGCCAGTTCTCCTACACAATTTTTTGCTAATTTACACCATTCAAGACAGCTCTGGTCCTGATAACGCATCACAACAGTTTTACATTTCAGACAGGTTCCTTTCAGCTCGTCGGTCCATATTTCAACCTCCGAGCCGCACGAGGGGCAGTCAAACATCTCCGGTTTTGGCTGCCTGATGAGTTTTGCGCCGGGACATATAGTATGCATGATTAATTTCCTCCTGTGATTTGTTGGGACATCTGATTTGTTAGGGCATCTTTTTTAAAAACTGCTTATATTTAACGCATCACCATTATTAAACTTCCCGGCCGGCATCAGAGAATCGATGGTAACCGGCTCTAATTCAGAGATCACATAAGCCTCAATCTCTTTTATTTTTATCCTGAGCTTACACTCTTCAATATTTGAACAAGTTTTTTCATTGACCATGCATTTGTTAAATTGAAGTATCCCCTGAAAGGTTTTCATTAACTCAAGGATGAAAATGCTGTGAGGAGGGGCTTTTAGTTTAAAGCCGCCTCCTTTTCCTTTATAGGAGCGTACCAGCCCTTTTTTATTGAGCTTTTGAAGGACCCGTCTTAAAAAATTCCACGAGATATTTAATTCATCCGATAATTGGGCCGCTGTTATTATTTCATCCTTCTTTCGGGCCAGATAACAGAGAGCTCTTATTGCGTAATCGGTATTTTGTGTAATAAGCCTCAAGATGTGATCCTGAATGATACTTATATAGTATCATTATATTATAATACAATATATTTTTCTGTCAAATAAAAAATGATTATTCCGCAACCGGACAGATAGAAAATATCCTTTACTTTTCACCACTCAATAATCTTATCCTGCCCAATGTGTAGATATTCTCCTCTATGTTTTTAAACCCAAGTGAGCTTAATATTTCTTTGAAATCACGCTGTATAAAATCCTGCGCTTCATCGCATTCAATAAACTTCATGAACAGCCGGATAAACGGACCTGATTTTTTTAAGTCGAACTCATTCCAGTCAAAAATCAGGAGCCTTCCGCCCGGGTTCAACGCGTTAAAGGCATTCTTGATGATTTTTTCCCGCTTATCCTGCTCAAAACCGTGTATTACAAAGGAAATAAACACCTTATCGAACCTGTTTGAATAAGGAAGAGGGGTTTCAATTCTGAAGTTCTCGAGAGTAACATTTTTGCGGCGGCCGCACTTTTTGAGAAACTGTTTTCTCATTTCTTTTCCGATCTCAAGGGCGGTAATTGAACCATCATCGGACAGGTATTTCAGCATCAGCAGATTATTTTTACCTGTCCCGGCACCGAAATCAAGGATACTATCCTCCGGATTAATCGACATGTCCTGTATTACTCTCTTTATCAGTATTTGATAAAAACCCAGCGTTCCGAGGAGAACAAGACAATCATATAACCGGGCTGCCAGGCCTCTGGTTTCGATATGCGGTTTTTCTTTTCGATTTACCATAATATTTTACCCTGCTTTCCTAAAAAACAGTGTAAAGCATAAAACTATTTTCCTAAAAAAGGCAACAACATTTTTATGGCAGGAGTCATTAAACATAGGGGTTTCCACCCGGCAGAAAAGAAATATTTAAAAAAGAATGCTTTTTACAACAGGAGCTTTTTGACCGCGTTCTCTGCTTTTCGCGAGAAAGCTTCGTGGCCGCCGCCTCTGTATTGAAGCGGCTTTCCAATGAACACATCAACCTTTCCTCTGCGGGGCAGATGTTTTCCGGGCGGCATTACACGATGCATGCCCTTAATACCAACAGGGTAAATGGGAGAGCCTGTCTGTTCGGCAATAATAGAAATACCCCCTCGAAAGTGTTTAATTTCACCCTTTTCACTCACCTCACCTTCAGGAAATATTAAAATCCACTGCCCGGCATCCAGAAGCTCCCCGGTATACTCAAGGCTGGCTCTGTAAGCAGACCCCTGAGGAAAAGGGTAGGTTTGAAATAGAAACGTCGCCAGGTAGTATGCTGATCCATAAATAAACCGCTTTATACGCTGTTTTCGGCCGGCAGGGGGTTTTTTACCTGATTTAATTGAAGAACTTTTTTCTATGCTCACTCGCCCGTAATCCCTAAAGTAAGCGTGAAACCTGTTCAGTCCCATGGCAGGTGATATTAGTGAACGCCATTTGACCGGGAGAGAGAGAAGAACCGCAAGTGGATCGAGGTCTGAGGAGTGATTGGCGGCTAAAATTCTTGGGCCTTTTACCTTATTTAGGTTTTCAAGTCCATGGACCTCGATTTTGCAGAATAAACGAAATACAGGCAGGATGAGTCCGTTGATAAATACGCACCGAAGCAGTTTTACAGGCCTCCTGCGGGCCCAGCGCGGTATGGGAACGTGCCTGCCGGACATGGGATGCGAGGCAATTTTTTCAAGATCTTTAACTGTGGTTTCAGGGCCAATAATCGATTCATCAATACTCACATTGTATTTTTTTTCGATTCTACTCACAGCTTCTACAAGGTCGAGGGAATCCATTCCCAGATCGCTGATCAGTTTTGAGTCAGGACTCACAGAACCCGCGACAAGACCGTCCAGAATACCGCTGTCCTCCGGGATGCTTTCCCGGGTGCCTGTAATTTTTTTTAAAACTTCGGCTTTCCGTATTTTTAATGTTGAAGTACGCGGGAAGTCGGTATCTTCCCAGATTGAATAGCCGCGGATCCTCTGATAGGGGAGAATCGTAGAATTAACTTTCCTGATGATCTTTTCAGGATCAGCTCCTGAATCAAGGAGCAGCACAGCATGAACAGTTTCACCGCCCGCTTTGGGCATACCGATAACAATACCCTCTCTTACTCCTTCTGTCCGGTTTAAAACTTTTTCAATGTCTTCCGGGTAAACGTTATGGCCGTCTGAAGTGGGGATCATATCTTTCTTACGTCCCCTGATGAACACATGCCCCTCTTTGTCTATAAAGCCGACATCGCCGGTCTTAAACCATCCATTTTCCATAACTGATGCGGTACCCTCGGGGTCATTGTAGTATCCAGCCATCACATTTGCGCCTTTAACTAAAATTTCCCCATCAGGTCCTATCTTCACTTCCTGCCCTGGTACAACTTTCCCGACAGAACCGGTGTTATGACGAAAAGGATTAAACATTGTGACCATGGGTGCCGTCTCAGTGAGGCCGTACCCCTGAAAGACCGAGAAAACAAGCCGTCTCCAGAACTCATGTGTATCAGGGTCTAAGGGAGCCCCCCCGACGATAAATGACCAGAAGCGAAGTCCAAATATGCGGTGAATATTCATGAAAAATAAAACCCGTATCTGGTAAGGCAGTTTGACCCAGCGGTCCCAGCGCCTCTCAAACAAGGCCGTTTTCCCCCGGGCCGCGAGATCCGCTTTTACATAATCTGAAAGAAGCTTTAAAACCCTGGGCACGGCGATAAGTGTGAGAATCCGGTCCCGTTTTATGGCCCTCACTATGGAGGCGGGGCCGGTTTCCTGTGTAAAATAGATAGTACTCCCCAACAATATAGGGAGAAATATACCCGCTGCCTGGCCGAACATATGGCTGTACGGAACAGTGCACATGATACGGAAAGGCGTGAGCAGCTTTATGAGCTTTTTTTTCTTTTTTACTCCTTCCTCAATAGGGCCCAGATTGGAAAGTATATTGGCGTGTGTGAGAATAACGCCTTTAGGGTCAGAGGTTGTGCCTGACGTAAACACGATTTCAGCGGTATCATCAGGCTCAATCTCCGGAGGCTCAGCTTCGCGCGTGGTTACACTTTTTGCTATAGAAGAGAAGGGTATGGTATCCACTTTTAATTCAACAGGAGGATTTTCACATATAACAAGAGCCGGAGATGTCCGGTTGGATACAGCTTCAAAGAACTCCTGTGAAGTATTGTGGTCAATAGGCACTACAGCGGCGCCCCTGTGAAGAATAGCAAAAAATGCGACCACCCATTCAGGAGACGGTCTTCCGAAAAGTATTACCCTGTCACCTTTTTGAACATTTTTTTTTGACAGCACTCTGCTCAATCCGAGAATACACGATCGAACGTTTCTATATGTCCATGTTTTTTTTCTGTACCCTTTATAGTCAATCAGGTAGGCGCGCTCCTCCCACTTTTTCATCAAATCTATATACTCATGAAGCCCTGACCGGTTCATAAAACACCTCTCTGACTGTTGGTTTTATTTTAAGAAAGTTCCATGTTTTATGTTTAATAATTTCTAATCATCTGGTATAATTCTACCAGAAAAGAGTCTATTTATCAATGAATAGTTACAAACAGAACTTGATCTGGAGGTTGAATTAATGCAAGCGGAAAATAAGAGGGTCGCAGCTGTGGGAGCTCATCCTGATGACGTAGAGTTTATGTGCTCCGGTACTTTAAAACTTCTTAAAGAGAAGGGATATGATATATACATTGGGGTCCTTGCCAACGGAGATTGCGGGTCAATGCTTGAATCCCAGGAAAGTATAACAAAAATAAGAAGGGAAGAGGCGCTAGAGGCAGCCGGGCTGCTTGATGCAGAGTTCTATCCCTTTGGTGAATTTGATCTAAAAATTGAGTTTAATAATAGAACTCAGATGAAAGTATCAGAATACATCAGGATGGTCGATCCTTTAATTGTGTTTACCCATCCCCATGAGGACTACATGGTTGACCATGAAATCACAAGCAGGCTCGTGAGAACGGCCTGTTTCACCGGACCGATTCCCAATTATTCAACATATTCGGTTTTACCGCAGCCGAGAACGTCGCATATCCCTTATCTGTACTACTGGAGCCCTTTGGAAGGGAGGGACATGTACGGGGATTTTGTTGAACAGAGAGTGCATATCAATATTAAGGACGTGATTGATTTTAAAGCCGAAATGCTTGCGTGTCACAAAAGCCAGAGAGACTGGCTCGTGGAGCGGCACAACATGGATAAGTACATAGAGACCATGAAAGATACCGCGAAGAGGTACGGCGCTAAAAGCGGTTTCACCCATGCGGAGGGTTTCAAACAGCATCTTGGAAACGCCTATCCACAGGAAAATATTTTAAAAGAAATCCTTGGCGGTCTTGTTAAGGATTAAGGACTGGTATTTTATCCCTTAAATAGGTGTGAACAGATATTGGAGTTTGGGGAGGTTCTATCGGTAACCGATAATGGGTGCCGGCTAATTCTGATCAGAGAGGAGGTGGTGTTCTTCTATTATTAAAAATACATCTTATTTGGGTTGTTAAAAGTTTGTGTTGGAAAAAAAATTTTGGTTAGGGGGGGGAAATAAAAAAAAAGTCATTACAAATTTTCATGGTAATAGCCACAGTTTTACTGATGTCGGCTCTGCTGGTGCATGCCGGTAAAAAAAGGCCCGCGCCCGGTGAAAAACCGACCATTGTATTCTGGCAGAATGAGGCCGGCAGCGGACTGGCGGGCTGGTATGAAGCAGTGGTTGCTGATATTAACGCTAACGAAGATTTTGTGGTTGAGATGGTTGAAAATCCCATAGAGGATATGATTGATCTCATAACTGCTGCGGGCGTTTTCCAGAGCGGATTTGACATTTCCTGGGACTTGTCGGGCAGATCATCAACAATGATGCGTGGAATAGGGGGGATATACCAGCCGGTAAACGATCTGGTTCCGGCTGAGGTGTTGAAAAGGCTTAACCAGGGGACCATTGTCGCGAATACCGATAAAGATGGAAACATCTGGGGAGTGCCGGTATTCAATGACATTAATTATCTGATCTACAACAAAGCGATACTGACGAAGGCGGGGGTTGATGTATCAAAGTTCACAAATTCCTGGGAAGATTTTATCGCGGCATGCGAAAAGGTAAAAAAAATCGGGGTTGTTCCCATTTCCTTTGCGAACAAAGAGGGAATTATTCATGAATTCTGGGGCCTTGATATGATGCATATGTATTTTGACAATGAACAAGATCTGAAAGATTATTTCGAAACGGCGAATTTCAATGAGCCGAAAATGAGGGACGCTATGGAGAAATACAAATATCTCTATGATCAGGGGTATCTGGACCCCGCGGGTGAAACGCTGGACTACGCCTCCAACTATTTGTCAAAATTTTCCAGCGGCAAGGCCGCCTTTATCTGGTTTATAAACAGCATGTATGTTTCAGCGATTAAAGAAGGACAGGTAAGTGAGGATAACGTCGGGTATGCTCTTCATGTCGCCTACAGTGATGGGAAACTGAGCAAAAAAATCACCGGTTTAGGATACTGTTTGACAGTATCAAACTGGACCGAGTATCCAGAGGAATCTGCTAGAGCGATTGAGTATTTTGTAAGTGATAAATGGCAGGCGGTAATGCTTTCTGATTACGGCGTGGTACCGGCAAATATGACTGTAAAGGTAAAGGATGTTAAATCTCTTCCGCCTAACATGCAGTTCTATTATGATCAGCACAAGGGTGAGGTAACAATATGCCCCTGCGAAGTCCTTGTCGGTTTGCAGTATGATGAGTTTATCAGAAGTGCCACCCCGTATTTTCACGAAGATATCACCTATGAGGAGTTTGCCAGGAGATTAACTGAAGCCACAACGGTTGATTAACAGAACAGGAGAGTAAAACAGGTGAGAAGTGAGACCGGTCTTTTCTCACCTGTATGGCAAAATTACTTTCAAACCTGTAATAAATTTAGAAAGGAATACAAAAATGGAAAAAATCATTGATTTAAGCGGCCAGTTAAAAGAGGGACTGTGGGGATATTACCAGCTGCCCGGATTAGAAAATATCATACCGGGTGTAGAGGTAAAACCGGTGGCTACAGTTGAAAAAGACGGATTTTTCGCGTCGAAAATAGGATTTTCGTCAATATCGGGTACCTATATGGAGGCCGGTTCTCATATTCTGGAAAAGGGGAAGAATCTTGATGATTATTGTGTTGAAGATTTTATTAAACCGGTAAAGATAATCAAACTTCCCGAGCAGAAGGAAAAGGCCCTGATTGACGCTGCATTGCTGGAGAAAAACGCGCCGGATATAAAACCGGGTGACGCTCTTATAATTGATACAGGATGGGGAAAGATGTGGAACAAGCCGGGCTATGTTTTGAAGTGCCCGAATATGTTGACAAACGCGGTCAGATGGGTAATAGAGAAGGACATAAGTATTTTCGGAGTGGATATACCATGCATAGAGGCCTCCTGGTCAGATGATGATGAAGAGGAAAAGGGAGGACTGCTGGGCGCTTTATTCGAAAAGGGGGCCCTGCTTGTCGCCCCTCTTGTGAATTTAGATAGGATAACAGTGACCGAGGGAAAGCTTATCTGCCTTCCTTTAAGTGTGAAGGGAACTTCGGGCGCTCCGGCACGCGTGGTTTTTATTGAGGAATAAATATAGGGAAACAAACTGTCAATCTCGATTAAAATTTATTTCTTGCCTCTTTATTCGTTTTGCAGCAATAAATTATAGTACATAAACCTGCAAGCGGGAAGAAGACCGAATTTTATGATAGAAATAACCGTATAGAGGAGGGAGGAGATATGAACTTTGGAATAATTGGATGCGGCGGAATAGCGGACAGGAGAACGATTCCGGGAATGATAAAGTCCAATAAGGTGAAGATTGTTGCTGTTGAGGACATCAGTGAAGACCTTTCGAAAAAAGTTGCTCAAAAGTACGGTGTATCAAGTTTTTATACTGATGAGGATGAGCTGTTAAAGAATGATGAGGTCGACGCAGTTTACATAGGAACACCTGTATTTGAGCACCGGAAGCAGGTGAAAAAAGCTGCGGACGCGGGAAAACATATACTCTGTGAGAAACCGCTCGATCTTACTGTTAAAGGGGCAGAAGATATTATTAACTACTGCCTCAAAAAAGGTGTTACACTCCAGGTAGGTTTCATGATGAGGTATCACGGCTATCACATAAAGGCGAAAGAGATGATCGGTAACGGCCGGCTGGGGCAGATTGTAATGGGCAGAGCACAGCTTACCTGCTGGTATCCTCCTATTGAGGAAGTCTGGAGACAGGATCCGGCCAGGGGCGGGGGCGGCGCGCTTATGGATATGGCAATACATTCTGTTGACATTCTTAGGTATATGTTCGGGGAAGTACGTGAGGTTTCATCTTTTAACGGGACTGTTACCCACGGGTATCCTGTTGAGGATTCCGGTGTTATTTTACTTGGTTTTGAAAACCAGGCCTATGGTGTGTGTGACTCATTTTTCAACATACCGGATGAAGCCGCAAAAGGAGTTCTCGAGCTGTATGGGACAAAAGGAAGCCTGATGGCTGAAGGTACAATTTCGCAGGTCGCCGGCGGGAAAATGGTGTCCTGCCTTTCACGAGAGGACAGAGGGTACGTTGCCCTGCAGGAAAGAACAGGGATTAAATCGGAAGAGATAAAAGCTGAATTAAAAGACATGTACATGGCTGAAGCAGAGGATTTTATAGACGCTGTAGAAAAAAACAGAAAACCAATGAACAGCGGGGAGGAGGCCCTTAAAAATTTTAAAATTATCCAGGCAGCCTATCTGTCCCAAAAAAAGGGCAAGGTTGTCAGGGTTAATTAAGGTTGTCCATCCCTTAGCACCACCTTCTGTATCTAAAGAGCCATTTTATATGTTAAGGGACAGCCTGAATAGCTATTTAGACACAAGAGGAGAAAAACCATGCCGGAAAATAAACCATCAGATTTTAGATATGACACCGGGGAAACAAAAGTACCGTGGGCAGCAGTAGGAGAAAATTATAACGCGGCTGACGTTATTGATGTCATCAAGTTTCTGATACAGAAAGGAGATGATCAATACGATGACATATTGAAAGCTGTTGAAGCTAAAATAGAGGATCTGGCAAAACACGGAAAGGCTCCCGGGAAATTATCCCTGGGTGACCATGTTGCCAAACTACAGGAAAAGGTCATTGCCTTTCTGGGTTCAAAGCACTGCGCTTTTATCACGAATGCTACCGCGGGGTTTGAAATAGGTTACAAGTATGCGAATCTTGAAAAAGGCGATGAAGTAATAGCCCCGGCAATAACGTTTGTTGCAACAATATCCTATCCGTTATCTATTGGGGCAAATGTCGTACTGGCAGACGTGGATCCAAGAACAATAAATATGGATCCGGCAGCTGTAGAGAAAAAAATAACGAAAAAAACAAAGGTGATAATCCCTGTACACATAGGGGGCTGGCCGGTTGACATGGATCCCATTATGGAGATTGCAAGAAAACACAACCTGATAGTAATCGAAGACGCGGCCCACGCGTTCGGCTCGGTTTATAAAGGGAGGAAAATCGGTACCATCGGGCATTTTGGATCTTTCAGCTTTCACGAGGTAAAAAATATCACATCCTTTGGTGAGGGAGGGATCGTTACCTCCAACCTCGACTTTGGCGAAGACCTGCCGAAAGCCCGGTTTCTGGGACTGGATTTTACGCCGGAAAAGAAGATAAAGAACTGGTTGTACAATGTTGTCGCGTTAAAAGGCAGGGATAGATATTTTGCCGCGCACAATTCCTCTTCTACAGAAATTCAGGCAATCGGTCTTCTGCGTCAATTAGATAGGATTGACAGTATAAACGAGCACAGGAAAAGAAACGCTGAGTATCTTGGTGAAAGGTTTAAGGAGAATGACGCGATAATCCCGCAGCTGCTTGATACTGACGAGGTAAAGTCTACCCATCACCTGTATCAATTGCAGATCGATCCTGAACAAGCGGGTGGTGATATACAGGAATTAAAGAAGAAGCTCGAAGCCAGGGGAGTTACGAATATACCTCACTTTGCGCCTCTCTATAAGTTTGAATTAATGAAGAGCCTTGGATATGATGTTGAATCAATCGAAAAGAGCTGTCCGGAAGCAGAAGAGGTATTTAACAGAAGGTTTACTCATCTGCCGCTCTATCCTCTGACCCGGGAGCAGACCGAATATATGGCTGACACCATACTGGAAGCTGTTTCTGAAATGCAGAAAGGAAAATAAACGCGGATGTCCGGAATAAAACAATGAGGAGGTTTAAATGCCAGAAATTAATCTGCTTACCACAATTCCTGAAAAGCAGAGGTATTTCGCGACGAAATCGGACCTTCCCGGATTACGGGATGAAATATTTGGATTGAGGGATAGGGGGCAAGACTAGTTGTTGTGTACGGGATCGGAAGGCGCAAACACACAGAATCGCGGCCAAACTTCATCCTCTGACAATCGAACAGAATGCGATAACAAGTTTTAAAAGCAGAACGACTCTTGTATCACACAGGGCAAACACAATAGGACCCGGGTTGTTTCTTAAAGTCGATTACGCCATCGGCGGGGCGGACGGAGTGCTTAACCGCGGCATGATGTGGCAGGGTATCTCTATCAGCATCTTCTTCTATATATATTTCAAATGTATATCCGCATTTTTTTAAAACTCGACATTTGTTTTGGATAAGAGTATTATTTATTAAACCTGGAATTCAGGAGGAGTGGATGGACTACAAGGTCAGGGACATTAAATTAGCTGAAAGCGGTAAGTTAAAAATTGAATGGGCAGAGTCAAGAATGCCGGTAATGATGCATTTGAGAGAAAAATACAGCAGGGAGAAACCACTGAAGGGCCAGAGAATCGCAGGATGCCTTCATGTCACAAAGGAAACCGCGGTACTGGTGGAAACCCTTGTACTGAGCGGTGCTGAGGTATCCTGGTCAGGATGCAACCCTCTTTCCACACAGGATGATACTGCTGCGGCCCTTGCTCAGGAGAAAATACCTATTTTTGCATGGCACGGAATGAATGTGGATGAATTTTACTGGGCAATAGAAAAAACCATTGAGTTCAAACCAACCCTGACGCTTGATGATGGGGCTGATCTTATTAACACGCTTCATCAGAAGCATCCTGAACTTGCAAAACAGGTCATTGCCGGTACAGAAGAGACAACCACAGGTGTACACAGGCTCCGGGCCATGGCAAGAGCAGGCGCGCTTCTCTATCCTGTTATTGCGGTAAATGACGCGGAAACAAAATGGGATTTTGATAATGTCTATGGCACAGGGCAGTCTTCGATAGATGGTATACTCCGTTCAACATCTGTGCTCTTCGCAGGGAAGAAGTTTGTCGTTGCGGGGTATGGCCACTGCGGGAAGGGTACCGCGATGAGAGCCAAAGGCATGGGAGCGCATGTTATAGTTACTGAAATAAACCCTCTACAGGCCCTTAAGGCTATCCTCGACGGCTTTGAAGTAATGACGATGGACCAGGCCGCGGAAATTGGAGATATTTTTATAACGGCAACCGGAATGAAAGATGTAATAGTTAAGAGACACTTTAATAAGATGAAGGACGGGGCGATCGTATGTAACACAGGCCATTACGATTGTGAAGTGAACCTGAAAGACCTCGCGGAGCTGTCGGACGGCGTCCGGGAGATCAGGCTTAATAATGAGGAATACCGCCATAAAAACGGCCGTAAAATATTTGTCCTTGCCAAAGGAAGATTGGTGAATCTTGCGGGCGCTGAAGGGCATCCATCCGAAGTTATGGATATGAGCTTTGCCAACCAGTTTCTTTCTCTGGTTAGATGTGCGCGTGAAGGTACAGCTCTTGATGTTACAGTTCACGATGTTCCGGTTGAGCAGGACCTGGAACTGGCTTTCCTCAAACTCAAAACCATGGGGATCAGTATAGATAAACTTACAAGAGAGCAGGAGGAATACAGGGACGATTACCTTGCCGGCACATAGGCTTTGAGTAAGGATTCGACTTAATGTAAATCTGGAGTTCCGGCATTTCTTTATTTCGGGAGGGGCGTGTATTGATATTAAAAAGTGTGGACATACATGGGTTTAAATCCTTTGCAGATAAAACAGAATTGTTATTTAAACCGGGAGTCACAGCTATAGTCGGCCCGAATGGGTGCGGTAAAAGTAATATTGTTGATGCCATCAGGTGGGTTCTGGGTGAATCAAATGCCCGGTCGCTGAGAGGCGAAGTAATGGATGATGTCATTTTTTCAGGCTCCGAAGATCGAAAGCCTCTTGGAATGGCCGAAGTGGGGATCACAATTGTAAATGATGATAGATTGTTACCGATAGAATATTCTGAAGTCAATATAAAAAGAAGATTGTACAGGTCAGGGGAAAGCGAATATCTAATTAATAAAAATAACGTACGATTAAAAGACATTCATGAGCTTTTTGCTGATACCGGAATCGGAAAAACGGCCTACTCTTTCATGGAGCAGGGAAATATTGACGTGTTACTGAGTAACCGGCCTGAAGAAAGAATGATTATTTTTGAGGAAGCTGCGGGGATTACGCTCTATAAAATGCGCATGAAACAGTCTTACAAAAAACTTGAAGCAACAGGAGAGAATCTTATCCGCCTGGATATTATCATCCATGAAGTGGAAAAAGAGTATAAATCTCTTGAAAAACAGGCAGAAAAAGCGCGCCTTTATAAAAAATTAAGAAAGGAAGAGATACATCATGAGACTCTCTACAATTATGAAAGAATCAGGAATCTGAGAAAAAAGGTTGATAAAAACAATACTGTAGTATTAAATATGAGAGAAAAAATAGCAATCTGGACAGAGGAGATTGCAAAGTTGGATGATTCGATTAAGCGGAACATCGAGAAGGTGAGGTCTCTGGAGGGTGAAATTGGAGAAACAAGGAATGATATATATAAAAAAGAAGCTGAGATTGAAGCGGTGACATCAAAATCCTCTCATATTAAAGACAGAGTATATGAGATTCAGGATGAGATTACCAAGAAAAATCAGCTTATCAGAAAGATTAAAAAAAATAATGAGGATCTCGGAACACGACTGGAGCACCTGCATATTGAAAGAAATAACATTCAGGACCTTGTTTCATCTCAGGAAGATAAGCTTAATAATTATTTAAGTGAAATAGAATATATTAATGAGGCAATCAGGAGAGGGACTGATCAGGTTGTAAAATACACAAAGATGATCGAGGAAACAGAAGAAGCTGTTCATAATTTGAGGGAGGATTTAAGAGACGTAATTGACAGGCTGCTGAAAGAAATTGATAGCATTAAAACCAGGTTTGAGGGAACTGAGAAGCGAAAAAATGAGCTAATAAACACTGTAAACGGCTCTTTTGTTAAAATAGAAAGCGCCCTGAAGCATCATGGAACCAGGCTCAATGATCTTGTTTATTCTGTGAAAGAATCAGATGCTCATACATATATTGAAAAATTGTCCGAAGAGATAAAGAGCATCAGGGAGAAATTAAGCGGGCTCAAAGCAGACATTGAATTGGTGATCAGTATTCAGAACGATCTGAGCGCAATGATATTTGGAAAAGAAAGTATGCACTCGCGTAAGGAGCAGATTGAGCATGCTATTGAAAAGCATTTAAAAAATGCACGAGACTTTAAAAATGAGATAATTCAGTTAAATGATAACCTGAAAAAAAGCGGTGAAAAAAAAGAGGATTTTGGGGCACTGGTCAATAACCTGCGCCCTGATATTGCCCGGAATAAGGAAAAGATAAAATACTGCGATGAAAGTTTAAACAGATTGAAACTTGAACTCGAAAGAAGTGGGGAATCTTTACAGGATTTTGAGTTTGATATTAATTCTCTTGGAGAACGCAGAAAACAGTTCGAGTCTAAAATCAGCAGATTGAGTGTTGAGTGTGAAGGGTTAGAAAAGAAAAAAGTATCTCTCGCTGAAAAAATTAAGGAGCACAATTCACTTATTGAAAAAATTATTAATGATATACAGAAGAATGAATCAAAAGCAAGTCAGAAAAGGAATCAGCTTGATGATATAGTTAAATCAATAGAGAAAGTAGAGCTAAATAATGCAGAATTAACCTCTAAAATTGACACGCTGATTGAAAGCTTTAAAGAGAGATACAGTGTATCCCTGGAACTGTTCCGTCCGGAGAAGGATTTTGATTTAAAAAGTATAAATGAACAAAGAGAAAAGATAAGAAGAAACCTGGATGCGCTGGGCCAGGTGAATCCGATTGCAATCGAAGAGTTTATAGAGGTAAAAAAGAGATACGAATATCTTACCGCGCAGAGAGAGGATCTGTCGAAGGCAAAGGATGATATCAATGTTATTGTTGCGAAAACTGTGAAAACTTCGAAAGACCTGTTTATGGAAAGCTTCGAGAAAATAAATAATAATTTTACTGGAATATTCAGAAGGCTATTCAACGGCGGTAAAACGGATCTGTTTCTGACCAACGATTCGAATATTTTTAATTCCGGGGTAGAAATTATGGCCTGTCCGCCCGGTAAAACTTTAAAACGACGTTCACTTCTTTCAGGGGGAGAAAAAAGTCTTACCGCAATAGCACTGCTTTTTGCAGTATTTATGGTAAAAGCAAGCCCATTCTGTATGCTCGATGAAGTGGATCATGACCTTGATGAAGAAAATATTCTACGTTTTATTAAACTATTAAAGGAGTTTACCGACACAACCCAATTTGTTATTATTACTCACAACAGAAGAACTATAGAATTCGCTGATGTAATATATGGGATAACCAATGAGGAAGCAGGTGTAGCAAAAGTTGTATCCCTTGATCTAGTGGGGCACGCGGTTGAATAAGCTGATTGAGTGGGTTAAGGAAAATGTAATACTGGCTGTAATTGTATCCGTTGGTTTACTGTTCATTTCCGCGACAGTTGGCTTTACAATAGGAATCGTAAAGCGGAGATCAGCAGGGAAAGAAAGTTTTGAAATGGGTGTAAGCCGGGACCTTTTTCAAGAGAACACAATGCCGGTGAAAAAACAGCAGTCTCTGCTTTTACCAAAACCTTTAATCCTGACAGCTGGTGGAGAGTATTATGAGTATTCATTCTATTTAGATCGGGATGAATCTAACATAAATGAGCTGAGTATTATTCCTGTTAAGCTATCAGAATTACTCAAGTACAGGGATATTGGCCTCAAGTCTGATATAAAAGTTTTTCAGTTCCAGAATGAGGAACTGGACGTTGTAATAAAAAAGGATGAACTCGCCCAGCCGTGACACGTTTTTGGAATGGTTTGATGTCCTATGAAGACATTATGTAATTACCCTGTAACTGTTGCTTCAAACACAACCTATGCTTCAATTGTAGATTTTTCTTTAAAAATTACAAAAATTAATAAAATTATTTTAAAACTCGTTTTAATTATCCTTCCTGTGATGGTTCCCGTAATAATTACAGGTGATCTAATAGTGGTGGACACAGAGGAGCATTACAAAGAGATAAATGTAAAAAGAGGTGTTGATTTTACATTACGGTTGAAAGGAAGCGGCTGGTATTTAAACAGGTATGACACAGGGAGACTTGATTTCAAATTTAGAGTTGCAGAGCCTGGTTATACAGATTTTACAATACGTACTTCAAGCGAGGGGCAGGCTTATTTATTTTTCAGTTATCTTGACAAAGATATGTATGTTCTGGTTAATATAAAAGATTCTTTACTAGAGAACAATTCTACTGAATTACAGGAGGATACGGAAGATACGGTTTTTAAAAAGCCAGGTGATTTTTTAGGGGATGGTAGTGATGATGAAGAAGGGCCTGTCGGTACAGAGCAAGAATTGCGGGATAAGGTTGAGCCGGAAAAAGTAAGTATTAATGAAGACAGGGAGGAGCCTGAGAGTGCCGATAAGGATTTTAAAAAGGAAATAAAAACAGAGGCTTTTAGTGAAAGGGGAAAAAAACGCGTGGCTGAAAAAACCGTGCCTGGAGATGCTGAGATTTATTATGTGGGCAAAGACAAAAAAGTAATTAAAGTCCCTGATCAAAATGAGGATGCTGAGTATAAAAAAGGGATTCAACTCTTTAATGACGGTTTACTTGAGAAAGCCTTAATGAGCTTCATGGATTATTTATCTAATTGTGAATCCTGCTTATTCGAAAACGATGCGCTATTCAAAATTGCCGAAATATATATAGATAGGGACGATACCGAAGCAGCAATCGAGAACCTGAATGAGATAATCGAGTCCGGTTCGCAGGGGCATAGAAGGGAAGCTTATTTGAAAAAAGCCGGTTTAGATTACAGGTCCGGAAGATTAAGAAACGCGCTGGACAGTTATAGAGCTGTATTAGAGTATGATGGCGGTGATACGGATATGTTAAAGATAATTGGGGATATTTATTACCAGCTGAATAATCATGAAAAGGCGCTCACAGCCTACCTGCAGGTGATAGATAAAGGGCTTGCTGTCGATGAAGTTTATTTCAGAGTTGCCTTCATTTATGACAGTCCGGGCGGGTTAAGGGACCTGGAAAAGGCGTTCAGGTTTTACATGATTATCACTGAAAAATTTATCTCTTCAGAGCATTATCAATACTCGAAACAGCGGGTTAAGTTTTTTGAAAAAAACTTTTTCCGTTATGAATGATAGGGGTGACATCGTGCTTAACTCACTTTCTTCCAGACTTTCCGAAATAATGAAAAAGGTAAGAGGCTGGGGAAGCCTCAATGAAAAAAATATTAAAGAAGGTTTGAGAGAAATCAAACTTGCACTTTTGGAAGCTGATGTAAATTACAAAGTTGTGAAAGAGTTTATTGACGGAGCAACTGATGAAGCCCTGGGTGAAAATGTACTGAAGAGCATAACTCCCGCGCAGCAATTCGCAAAAGTTGTATATGATTATCTAACAAAAATGTTAGGAGAAGAAGCTAAAGACCTCAGTATACACAGCGGGGGCCTGTCTGTTTTAATGCTTGTCGGGCTGCAGGGCTCCGGCAAAACAACCACTGCTGTTAAGCTTGCATATAATATACATAAGAATTTCAATAAAAGGCCGCTATTGATTGCCGCTGATATTTACAGGCCGGCTGCGGTAAAACAGCTGGAACTTTTATCAGGTAAAAGTGGATTTTTTACATTTAAAAAGGAAGAAAAAAAGCCTGTAGATATATGCCTTGAGGGGATCACGTACGCCAGGGAGAATAGCTTTGGGGCAGTTATAATAGATACCGCGGGAAGATTGGAGCTTGATGAGAAAATGATGAATGAGTTAATTGAAATAAAAAACAGGATAAAACCTCATGAAGTTCTACTTGTTGCTGATGCCGCAACAGGCCAGGCCGCGGTTTCAGTCGCACAGGGTTTTGACGGAAAATTGGGTATCACAGGAATAATTCTGTCCAGAATGGATTCAGATGCACGGGGTGGAGCAGCGCTCTCTATGTCTTACATTACCGGGAAAAATATCAAATTTATCGGAACCGGCGAAAAGGTCCACGATTTTGAGAAATTTTACCCTTCCAGAATTGCGGGTAGAATTCTCAACATGGGTGATGTCGTATCTCTTGTTGAAAAGGTTCAGGAGGATTTTGACTTAGAGAAAGCAAAAAAACTTGAGAAAAAGATCAAAAAGGATACTTTTAATCTCAGTGACTTTCTTGATCAGGTAAAACAGCTGCGGAGAATGGGACCTCTTGAAGATCTGCTGGAAATGATTCCAGGCCTTCCTAAAAAAGTAAATTTAAAAGTAGATGAGCATGAATTAAAGCGTACAGAAGCTATAATAAATAGTATGACTGAATATGAACGCTCGCACTATAAAATGATAAACGGCAGCCGTAGAAAGAGAATTGCTCTTGGAAGCGGGACTACAGTTTTTGATGTGAACCGGCTGCTTAATAATTTTCAGCAGATGAAAAAAATGATGAAGAAAATGGGAAAAGCTGGAAAGATAAAAGGAAATGCTCTATCATCTATTATGGGAAGGATATAACGTAGCGATATTCGATATTCAAGTATTTCTTTACTAAAATTGCTAATAAAATTATATTTAATTATTAAAATTCAGGAGGTTTAATTTGTGGCTTTAAAGATTCGGTTGACGCGGGTAGGAACAAAAAAGAAACCCTTTTACAGAATTGTTGCTATGGATTCTCGAAAGAAAAGGGATGGCGCATATCTTGAAAATCTGGGTATCTATCATCCTCTTAAAGAAGACGAAAATCAGGTAGAAATTAAAGAAGACAGAATCAAGCACTGGTTAAATTATGGGGCTAAGCCAAGTCATACGGTGAAGGTTCTTTTAAATAAAAAAGGGATAAAGTTAAAGTAGTGCTGATCTACAGAGTCAATCCAAACCGGTGAAAGGAGAAAAGGGTATGAACGAGAAAGAATTCCTGCTGTACATAATAAAAGCTTTGGTGGATGAGCCTGATGAAGTTGAAATTAATGTTGTTGAGGGAGAAAAATCTACAATTTTTGAATTGAAAGTTGCTACTTCTGATATTGGGAAAGTAATCGGAAAAAATGGCCGAATTGCTAAAGCTATAAGGACAATTCTCAATGCCGCAATTGCCAAGACAGGGAAAAGGATCAGTCTTGATATACTAGGTTAAGCAGCCCCGGATTTCTCTATAGTTAAGTTGTGCGTCCGTCCAGAATGTGCTATGAGTGAAAAAAATGATTATCTGATTATTGGGAAAATAATTAAACCTTTCGGCGTAAAAGGTGAGGTAAAGGTCTTTCCAATAACAGATAACGCGGGGAGATATGAAGAGTTAGAATTCGTGGTTTTAAAAAATGGGGATTCATTTGATAAAGTTGAAGTTGAGGGTTTGCGATATTTAAACGAATATGTGCTTTTGAAACTAAAAAATTTCGATACGAGAAATCATGTTGAAGAATTACGCGGTAAATATCTTTATGTTGCCAGAGAAAATGCTGTAAAGCTCGATGATTCCAGTTATTATTATTATGACCTGATAGGCTGCTCCGTCAGAACATTGAGTGGAGATATTTTAGGAGATGTTTACAACATACAAAATACGGGAAGCTGTGATATATATTTTGTCCGTTCACAGGATGAAGGCAAAAAAGAGCTGTTGGTACCTGCTATATCACAGGTCATAAAAAAAATCGATATAGCTGAGAAAGAAATAATTATTGAAGTAATAGATGGTCTGTTTTGAGTATTTTTGGTTCCTGTTCGATTTCTAGCAGGTTTAGAATTAAGCCGTAATAACATAATGACTTTTAATATTCTTACGTTATTTCCAGAAATTATTACCGGATTTTTTTGTGAAAGTATAATCAAGAGAGCTGTACAGAATGGTATAGTCCGTTTGAACCTTTTAAATATTCGGGATTACAGCGTAGATAAACACAGAAAAGTCGATGATTATCCTTTTGGCGGCGGCAGGGGCATGCTTTTGACTCCTGATCCGCTTTTCAGGGCCGTTGAGAGTATCGATGAAAGAGGGTGTGTCATCTATTTGAGCCCAAAAGGATCTTTATTAGATCAACAGAAAGTGAGAGAGCTTTCCCGGTTTACTATTCTTACAATTATTTGCGGGCATTATGAAGGGATTGATAACCGGGTAGTCGAGTATCTTGTTGATGAAGAGGTTTCTATAGGAGATTATGTTCTTACCGGTGGTGAGCTTGCCGCTGCAGTACTCATAGATTCAATTACCAGGGAACTTGAGGGATCGCTGGGGAATAATGAATCAAAACTGGAAGAAAGTTTTGATTCTTCCGGACTTTTAGAATATGAGCAGTACACACGGCCCGCCGATTACAGAGGGTATAGGATACCAGAAGTGCTTCTTTCCGGTAACCACGAGGAAATTAGAAAGTGGAGAATCAAAAGAAGGCTTGTCAATACACTAAAAAAGAGACCGTGTTTGCTGAATAACGCGTGTCTATCGCCGGAATTAAGAAAATTATTAAATGAAATCGTCAAGGGGAGAAACTTATGAATATAGTAAATGAAATTGAAAAAGAATACATAAATTATGAACAACTGCCTTTTCAGATTGGAGATCTGGTAAGGGTCCATGTTAAAATCGTTGAAGGGAAAAGAGAGAGAGTTCAGGCTTTTGAGGGATATGTTATCGCCATAAAAAACACAGGTGTTAGAAAGACCTTCCGAGTAAGAAGAGAATCTTACGGCATTGGTGTTGAGCGTGTATTCCCTGTTAACTCACCCAGAATCGGTAAAATAGAAGTGCTAAGGAAAGGAAGGGTGAGGAGAGCGAAATTATACTATTTAAGACAACGGGTTGGGAAGGCCGCGCAGGTAAAGCAATTATTAAAATGATTACCCGCTTTTGTAGAAATGACTTTCTATTCTATTAGAGGCATCTGCTAATTTTTCTTCGTCAAGGGACAATCACATTGTATACTTTTGAAAATGGGTTGATGTGCAAACTGGAGAATTCGGCTTTATCGAATGGGTTTAAAAGGATTGCGGGTATTGATGAGGCCGGAAGAGGAGCATTTGCCGGCCCGGTTGTTGCATCCTGCGTAATTCTTGATGAGAATAACATCCCATCCGGTATTGTTGATTCCAAAAAAATCAGCGATAAAAAAAGAAGAAGTCTCTATCGGAAAATCAGGGGAACTGCGGTTTCAATAGGTATTGGAGCGATCAATTCAAAATTGATTGATGAAGTAAATATATACAACGCAACAAAGATGGCGATGAAGTCAGCTCTTTTCAATATGGAATTAAAACCCGATTTTTTATTAATAGATGCAATTGAATTATACGATATATCAACTAACTACCTTTCAATTATAAGGGGGGAGGAAAAAAGTGTATCTGTGGCAGCTGCAAGTATTATCGCTAAGGTTTACAGGGATGATATTATGATCCGATTTTCTGAAAGATACCCTGAATACGGATTCTCTTCTCATAAAGGATATGGGACTGTATTTCATAGGGATATGCTGCAAAAATATGGGCCTACTAAAATACACAGGTACTCCTATAAACCGGTATATAAAGTGTATGATTTATGGAAATTGAAAAAACAGAAATAACTAAACCATTAATTGAAAGGGAAATTAATAATGTAAAAATCGGGCAAATTTTCCGGGTCAAAGTATTAAAATACCTGGAAAAAGGCAGAATCCTTGTTGAGTTTAAAGGGAAAAGTTATAGTGCCGTCCTGGATAGAAATATTTCAAGCAAATTATTTATTGCAAGGGTATTAAAAGTATCACCAAAATTAGAACTAAAGTTTATTAAAGAATTAGACGGTAAAAACCCCAGAATCAGTAATGAGGGGCTGGGTGCTCTCCTCCAATCAAAAAAATCATTTATTCAAAAATTGATTACCTCCGATAATTTTCTTGTAAACCTTTGTGTAATAATGCATAAAGATAAAAAAAGTATTAAAAAATCTGTAAAAAAAAGTATTAAAAATCAAAATATATTACATAGTATGACGAAAAAGGGTTTCATTTTTAATAGGGTCGCTGAGTATTATGTTCTTCAGAACCTGTACAATCTTTTTAATTATGACACATGCAATTTTTTATTTCCTTGCAGAATAGATGATAATCATTATCTCTGCGATCTGAAAGTATTTGAAGAGGAAAATGGTTTAAGCAATTCATTTTTTCTTTCAATATCCATTGATAATGAACGAAAAATAGGATTTCTGGTTTATATGGATTACGAAGCGGTAATATGCTATGTATCATCAAATGATAAACAGATTGAAATAATATTACAATCTCATTCTGATATGCTGATAAATTATCTGAAATCTCTTAAATACAATCGTAAAGTTGATGTGAAATTTGTTCCTCACAGGGAACAGGTTTTTTTTAATTTAAAAAATATAAGAAAAATAGATATTAAGATGTGAATTATGAAGAAGAATGCCGTTGCTTTAAAATATGAAACAGGTGATTCCGCTCCTAAAATCGTTGCTAAAGGGACCAGCAGGCTTGCTGAGTTAATTATCAAAATCGCCAGGGAAAACAACATTGTTATTGAAGAGAATAAACTGCTAAGTGAGGTTCTTATGCAGTTTGATGCTGGAGATTATGTGCCTGAGGAAACCTATGAAGTTGTGGCGCAAATATTGGCATTTGTATTTAAACTAAAAATAGGCAAGTACACTTAAAATCATTATGATATTTAATTACTCGCCTATGGTTTATACATAATTATATGTTTTTCAGCAATAAATTCTGGTACAAAATACCCGAATATTAATAGATAAAACCATGGGTTAAAAAAATGGCAATGAAAAAATACAAAGTCGAAGATCTGAAGCCGGGAATGGTGTTTGATAAGGCAGTGTATATAGATATGAATAATATTCTTGTCGCTCCCATGGTCCCACTGAAAGAAGAGGACATAAATCGTTTAATTAAATGGGGGATTGAGGAGATCGAAACAGCCGGCGAGGTAGTAAAGCAGGGCAGCGATGAACAATCGCACAAAGTTTCTATCAGTGATGAAGTTAAAAGACTCACAAAGATGGCAAGGTTGGGAAATGGTGCGGAATCGGTTCCTGTCGTCAGGAATTTACAAACTGTATACGAGGATACATACAGTTTAGTCGAGGATGTTTTTAAAAAAGTAAGAAATGGTGCCGGTTATGATAAGGAGAAGATACTGAACGGGGTAGATGATATTCTTACAGAGGCGAGTAAAGATACTAATGCTGCACTGAATGAAGTTACCATGGAGCATGATGGAAAATATATTTATACACTAGGTGTGAATGTTTCAATTTTATCCATGATAACCGGACTTTCTCTGGGGTTTGGTAAAGATAGGCTTATTCCCCTGGGTGCAGGAGCTCTTTTACATGATATCGGTATGGTGCGGGTTCCAAATTATATCGCAGAAAAGAAAGGGTCTTTGACACACGACGAGTACAACCGGATTAAGACGCATACAGTGTATGGTTATAGAATTGTCTTAAATGAACTGGATCTGGGGAATGATATTGCGAATATTGTAATGCAGCATCATGAAATGTATGATGGAAGCGGTTATCCCCGGAAATTAAAAGGAGAGGGTATATCTGATTATGCAAGAATAGCCTCCATATGTGATGTTTTTATAGCTATGATAAAAAAGAGAAGTTACAGGGATGCACACATGTCATACAGTGCAATGAAGAACATACTGAGCGGAACCAGCAGAAAGTACGATCCTGATTATGTAAAGGCATTTCTTTCCAATATGGCTATTTATCCGGTGGGAAGTATAGTTCAGCTTAACAATGGTGTTATGGCTAAAGTAGTGAGTGCGAATTCAGAATTACCACTGCGGCCAAAAGTATCAGTGATGGTTGATGAATTTGGTGAGAAGCCGGATTCGGAAAAAACAATCGATTTAGAGGAGGTAAACTCCATTTTTATCAAGAAACCGGTTTCAAAATCTCAATTAAAAAAGCTCCTGAATGAAGAATAGGATGAGTTCAATACCGTTTAATATTCGTAAGGATAATAATAAAAAAAAATTAATAGGTAAAGCTGGTGAAGATAGGGTTGCAGGTCATTTGAAAGCTGATGGGTGGAAAATCCTTGAGAGGAATTTCAGGTATCACAAAAAAGAAGTGGATATTATAGCCTGTAAAGATGATATTATCACATTTGTTGAGGTAAAGACACGCAAAAGCGTGGAGTTTGGACTGGGATTGGAAGCGGTGGATAAGCATAAGAGAAAGAACATACTGGGTGTGGCTCGATACTATATTGAGCTTAAAAAGCTCCATGATTTCAATGTGAGGTTTGATGTAGCAAGTATTTACAGGACTTCGTTCCTATATATTGAGGATGCTTTTCAGGCATGAAAACTATCAAATATAAAGAAAAATCAGCTGATATATTGATCAACCCGAATAGGGGAAAGATCGATAAACTGAGGCGAAGCAGAATCGAAAACCTCAAAACAATGATAAACAACGAAGATTATGTTAATCAAGCGATTGTGAAGCTTGCAAAATCTCTTACCTGCGGATTGATGAAATAGAAATTTTGTGTTGCAAAGCAGCAGGTTCGGATGTAAAATAATTGCCGAATCATCTGTAAAAATATTATTATTCAGGCTAGGATTAGCAGGTAATTGAAGTGAATATGCATTATCGAAAGAAGTATAAAAGATACAGAGACAACAAACATAGAAGAGATAAGAGCAGAAGAGATATCTGCCCGGTATGCGACAAACCAATAAATAAAGTGATTACAGCCATTATTCATAAAGAGACAGGTAAAAAAGCCCATTTTGACTGTGTGTTAAAAGAGCTTAAAAAATTCTATCAAGTGAAACCAAAAGAAGAAGTTTATTATATTGGCGGTGGAAGTTTTGGAATTATTGAAGGATTAAAAGGACCCAAGGGAAAGGGATTTGTCATTAAAAGA
>SDBT01000892.1_pt1 | contig 49972 bp, 47 predicted proteins | sample 2277101 | NCBI WGS metagenome assembly SDBT01 (sample SAMN10404973, study PRJNA504765) | marine sediment metagenome | isolation source: marine sediment core GS10_PC15, 103 cmbsf | place: Arctic Ocean: Southern Knipovich Ridge | collected 2010
GATGCCTTGGTTGATGATAGAAACGGTACTGATGCCACTGTTGATTGGCAATTCAGAACTGATGATGCTAGGATTAAGTTGAAGCGGCTTTACCCATCTATTTCTGATTGACTGAGTACTAGTAGTTTACATTCAAATGTACAATACGCTTTCAGTTTACTTGCGTGACGTGCACGGGGTGTCCCCACAGGGTTACGGTCTTTTACTGACTTCCTCGGCGATCACCGTAGTCTTGTTCCAATTCTGGGTTACCCGCCGGGTGAAAAAATATTCGCCTATGCTTATGATGGCCCTGGGCACGGGATTTTACATGCTGGGCTTCAGCATGTTTGGTTTTGTTGGGGCATATTTCTTTTTTGTCTTAGCGATTGTGTTGATTACCATAGGCGAAATGATCGTGATGCCTGTTTCACAAGCCCTAGCCGTCAACTTTTCTCCGCAAGATATGCGCGGGCGCTATATGGCAGTGTTCAGTTTGGCCTGGGCGCTTCCCGCGACCTTCGGTCCCTGGGCAGCGGGGCTGGTTCTGGACAATTACGATCCCAATTTCGTTTGGTACGCTGCGGGAATCATTTGTTTCATTGCGGTGCTTGGTTTCCTCTGGTTAAATACATCAACAAAAGAGCGTTTTTCAGCCCTTCCCACCGAGGAACTGGCTGCGAATTGAAGTATTGATAATTATCAGGTAAATCCGTAATTTCTTACTCCAACATTAAGTTTCCCGACCTGATTCAAATTCTACACTCAGTTTCTGGAACCATTTTTTCAGTCTTCCCTTTTCCCATTCTTCCCTTGCAACTTTTTAAAGGTTAAGGCATACTTATGGGATAGGAGCACACAAAAATATGGCAAAAATTTCTTTAAGAACATACAATAGTGAAATTAGGAATTTAATTGATTCTGGGGATACCGATGCTGCCATAGAGCATTGCCATCAAATTTTGCACTATTACCCAAAGCATGTGGACACTTACCGCCTGCTTGGAGAAGCATATCTCGCCGGCAAACAACACAACGAAGCATCAGATATATTCCAGCGCGTCCTTTCGTCCATTCCAGATGACTTCGTATCACATGTGGGGATGAGCGTCATTCGCGAAGAGGACGAGAAACTTGACGAAGCAATCTGGCACATGGAACGCGCTTTTGAAGTCCAACCAGCCAACACCACCATCCAGGGAGATCTTCTCCGTCTCTATGGGCTTCGAGAAGGTGTCAAACCGCATAAAGTACGCCTGACCCGTGGTGCATTAGCCCGTATGTATATTAAAGGTGATCTTTACCAGCAGGCAATAGCTGAAATTCATGCCGCTTTGTCAGAAGATCAAAACCGACTGGATCTCAAAATCCTGATGGCTGATGTTTATCTAAAGATGGGACAGGAGAACGAAGCCGCAGAAGTCGCCAGTGATGTGCTCACAAAACTGCCATTCAGTTTTGATGCCAACTATATCATGACCAAATTTCTTATCGGTAGCGGTCGAGATAAGGAATCCCAAATATACCAGGATCGTCTTGAAGAAATTGATCCCTATGCCTCAAAAGCAATTATGCAAGACACCGCTGTTGAGAGTATTCCCGATCAAGCAGTCACAGTTGAAAAATTAGGCACTGCACCCACTGATGTCACAGAAGGGGTGGAAGCTGATGTGCCTCAAGAAAGCATTGAAATTGAATATGTTACTGGTGCGATGGCAATACACAAGCCTGATGAGACCACTCCAGTAGACACAGAATTAAGCGAGGGACCTTCCAAAACACCCATTATTATTCCCTTCGAAAAAGGTGAAGAATCCGAAGAGCAAATTCAACCTACTCAACGCAGCGATTGGCTCCAAGAGGCTGCAGATGAACCAGCGCTGGAAGACGATACCAAACCGGTGCGAGTATCCGGTAGTGAAGAGATCCAATCCGAATCTGGGGAACTAGAACCTGAAACACCACCCGATGACCTTATCGGTATTCCTGATTGGTTGGCGGAATTAGCCGATGAAGAAACCCTTCAAGAATCTGCAGCGGAAGCGGAGCCTGGAGATTCACACAGAGATGAAACCCCCACAGAACACGCTGATGCGCCAGAGACTATTGATACACCTGCAGAAGAAGCTCCTCCAGAAATAATTGCTGAGCCAGAGGTTGTTGCCCGCCCCCAGGAAGATAGGACCTCCGAACCAAAGTCAGAGGAGAAGTCAGTGGAGCCCTTCTTTAAAGACAGTGGAGAGGATCTCCCAGCCGAGATACAGGACGCTCGAATGGCTTTTAATTCCGGGGACATGGATCAAGCCATGTCACAATATGACAAATCGATCAAATCTAGGCAATCACTCCCCATTGTGATCTCTGATTTGCAGGAAGCCGTTGACAGGTATCCTGAAAAAGCTTCCATTTGGCACCAACTCGGAGATGCTTATCTGCGTGACAACCAGATAAGTGAAGCTATGGATGCCTATTCGAAAGCCGAAGAACTTATCTAACATCATGGAGAAATTTATGGAACAAACTCTTGTGCTCATCAAACCAGATGGCGTCCAGCGCGGCCTGGTCGGAGAAATAATCTCACGATTAGAACACCGCGGCCTGCGCCTGGTAGCTGCCAAGTTCATGAATGTCGATCAAGAACTTGCCGAAACTCATTACGCAATTCATAAAGGTCAGGATTTTTACGAAGACTTGATCCTCTACATCACATCCTCACCGGTGATGGCGATGGTATGGGAAGGACCAAATGCTGTCGCTGCTGTACGTCAGACTATGGGTCTCACTCGCCCCACTGAGGCTGCTCCGGGTTCAGTTCGTCATGATTTTGCGCTCGAAATAGGTCGCAACTTAACCCACGCTTCTGACGCTCCACAGACTGGAGTGAAAGAAGTATCCTTATGGTTCAAACCGGATGAATTGGTCTCTTGGGAGCGAGCCACAGATAAATGGATCTTTGAGTGATTATCCAATTTTACAGTCTAGAAATGCCCCCAATATTTTCCCGGGGGCATTTTACTATTTTTAAGATGCACAATAATATTGGATTAGTTATGTCCGATTTTAGCATATCTCTGTTATAATTCTGCGGATCAATACATAGATCCTAATTTTGCTTGATAAATATAACTCGGTCTTTTTTACCACATTGAGATTCCTGAAATAAATACATAAAACTCTGTGATCACTATGCGCTCCGGGGTATCTTTTCAATCTTTTATTTCTTAACAATTGACCTATGAATAAAACAGCAATGATAACTCCCGCCGAGATTACTAATAAGCTCGAAAGGATTCTTCCTACCGTTCAAAAACCTGGGCGTTACATCGGCGGTGAATTAAATCAAGTTGTAAAAGATTGGGAGGCTATCCAAACCCACGTCGCATTAGCCTTCCCGGATATTTATGACCTTGGGATGCCAAACTCGGGACTGATCATAATGTATGATCTCCTAAATCAACGACCTGATGTACTGGCTGAGCGTGTATATTCACCCTGGTTCGATATGGAAAACGCCATGCGGTCATCTGGAGTGCCTCTTTATTCCCTGGAAAGCAAACATCCCTTAGCGGCTTTTGATATCGTTGGAATCACCTTGCCGTATGAGACCCTTTATACCAACACATTAAACCTGCTGGACCTGTCACAGATACCTTTATTTTCAGCCGATCGAACTGGCGAAGACCCGCTCATCATTGCCGGTGGACATGCCGCTTTCAACCCCGAACCTATGTACCCCTTTATCGATGCTTTTGTGATCGGAGAGGGAGAAGAAGCGATCGTTGAGGTGGTAGACGCGTACGCAAAATGGAAACAACGAGGAACGAATAGGAAGGAATTGTTTATATCTCTGGCGAAAATATGGGGAGTTTATGTCCCTTCGCTTTATGAAGCCCATTACTTCTCAAATGGAACCTTTTCGCACATAGAAAAATTGGCGGAGCAGGCACCGCTGCCTGTCATCAAGCGCATCCTCCCAAAACTTCCACCTCCACCAACCCGTTTTATCGTCCCTTACATAGATATCGTACACAACCGCATCCCGATCGAAATTATGCGCGGCTGCACACGCGGCTGCCGTTTCTGTCATGCGGGAATGGTCACTCGACCAGTTCGTGAAAGACCCGTTGATGAGATCGTGCAGGCGATCGAAGAGTCCCTCGCCTATACTGGCTATGAGGAAATTGGTCTATTATCCCTCTCTTCTTCTGACTATACGCATATACTCGAGCTGGTTAACACTATCAGTCAAAAGTTTAAAGACCGTCATCTATCGATCTCCTTACCGTCTTTACGCATCGAGTCGTTTTCCGTCGATCTGATGGACGCCTTAAAAGACGCCCGCCGGGGTGGTTTTACACTGGCTCCTGAGGCTGCCACCGAACGTATGAGAAACATCATTAATAAACCTGTGAATACTTCTCAGCTAATTGAAACGGTCCGGGGCATCTATTCGCGCGGTTGGACGAACATCAAGCTGTACTTCATGATCGGTCACCCCTCAGAAACGCTCGAGGATGTACAGGCGATCGCGGATCTTTGCAAATTGGTTCTGAAAGAAAGCAGGAAGGTGGCAGGGAATCGAGTCCGGGTGACGGCAGGAGTTGGTACTTTCGTTCCCAAACCTCACACCCCATTTCAATGGGTGCCATGCGACACAATTGACCAAATCAAACTAAAACAAGACCTTCTCAAACGCTCACTGCGTGACCGCGGCTTAAAACTCAACTGGACCGAACCCGAGTCCACCATGTTGGAAGCCTGGCTATCACGCGGCGACCGGCGAATGGCTGATGTGATCTATAATGCCTGGCAGCGCGGGGCGAAGTTCGATGCCTGGAAAGACCATTTCAATTACGATAATTGGATGCAAGCTTTTGCTGATGTCGGTCTTGATCCAGACTTCTATACCCAACGGGAACGTCCCATCAACGAGGTTTTTCCTTGGGAACATATCGATACAACTGTCCGCAAGAAGTTCCTGATCGAAGATTATCTATGGAGCCAGAGCGGTCAAACACGCCTGGATTGCCGTGAACAGTGCTTCGCATGTGGGATATTGCCGACCTTTGCCGACCTGCGCCGGGACAATCCCGGCGATTTCTGGGGCTGTCCTGAAGTTAAATCTCCATTGAAAACCAAGGTTTAATTTCAACCAACCCACTTTGTATTACTGAATGGGTAGAATTTGGGAAAGCGTTAGTAAAAACCCCGGTTTTTATGTGATCGCAAATTAGCAACCCCCCTCCAAATCATTATGCGAATCAGAATCGTCTTCGAAAAGAAGCAAGAAATACGATATACAGGTCACCTGGATTTACAACGCGCATGGGAGCGCACATTACGCCGCGCCCAGCTGCCGCTCGCCTATTCAAAAGGTTTTAACCCGCGGCCGCGTATAAACCTGGCTTCTCCATTACCCTTAGGCTGCACCGGAGAAAGAGAAATTCTCGATATATGGCTGGAGGAACAACTGACGATTTCCGAAATCGAAGCTAGAATCTCCAGCTCCCTCCCACCTGGGTTGGCAATTAAGCAAGTTTGTGAAGTCGATCTCCGAGAACCTGCCTTACAAACCCAGCTTGAAGCCTCTGAATATGTGATCACTTTTCTGGAACCAGTTGATGATCTGGAATCGCAGATCAATAGGCTGCTGAATTCCAGCAGCATTCAACGCGTACGGCGCGGCAAGGCTTATGATCTCAGACCTCTGATCCTTACACTGGAGCTGATACCTAAAGACGAGGTCAATCGCCAACAAGTATTCACTCGGTTGAGCGCCAAAGAGGGTGCCACTGGTCGTCCCGAAGAAGTCGCTTCCGAACTTGATGTACCTCCACAGAATATTATGGTCCACCGCGTTGAGTTGATCTTTAGTGGTACAAAACTTTGATAAACTAGCAACACATGGTAAAATCTTTTACCCACTATCCGCCCCCATAGCTCAGTGGATAGAGCGTTGCCCTCCGGAGGCAAAAACCCGCGTTCGAATCGCGGTGGGGGTACCTAAGAAGATCTGTCCCGAACAACCAAAAGTACCAGTCGAGCAATTTCTAAACATGTTGCGATTTGAAGGGCGCAGCAAATTAGCAGAATTGCCAAGCGACTGGGATGAGGTTAATCGGGATGATTTCGTTTAAATACTCAATTTCCCCTTTAGAGAATTCAACAGGAATTTTCGTCGGAAAATATATCTCCGTTCAAGCTGCTGCTGAGCTAACTGGATATAACATTCAGTATCTGCGGCGATTATTGCGTTCTGGCAAGCTGGAAGGCATCAAAATCGGGCAGTTATGGTTGATCGAGATGCATTCCTTAGAAACGTATCTACAACACGTGGAAACCACTTCTGACAGTCGTTGCGGTCCAAAGCAGTTTTTTTAAATTTGGCGCGTTTACGAATGTAGACGCGAATCGTTTACAAATGTAAACGGCGTTCTTCAAAAAGGAGGTTTGACATGAGTATCATGGTATTAGATGCTGGAAACAGTATAATTAAAGCAAAGATTGCCAGGAGAGAGAATAGCGAAATCGCTTTTCCACATGCAATGAAACAGCTAACGGAAAGCGAATATGGAAAAATCACAAACCGGGCTGGGTTTCAAAAACAATCAACAGATTACTTGCGGATCGATGGCAAGCCCTATGTAGTAGGGGAGAGTGCTGAACGTCATGGGATGATCACTCAGCGGACAGGAACTGCACGGTATACAAGAGATTACTATGGCGTGCTTGCTGCTGCAGCGTTAGGTCGGCTATATGATCGCAGTCGGGAAGTATCGGTTTTCGTTAGTCATCCGCCAGGAAATGTTCATTTCCGACAAGATTTGATGAAGTCTGTCATAGGCGATTGGGAAGTTGAAATTCAAGGGCGAGTGCTTCACTTCCGGATCACTTACGCCAACACCTTTGACGAGCCGATGGGGGGTCTAATGAATGTGCTCTTGACCGAGGATGGGCAGCACTACCAACAAACTGGGATTAATGATGGACGTTCACTTGTGATCGATATTGGTGGGTTTACAACCGATTTCTTGGCGGTCAACCAAGGTGGTGAAGTGGACTATGCTTTGGCCCGGAGCGTTCCGATAGGTATCCAATCTGTTATCAGTGATTTCCAGGAAAGCTTCAGAGCGAACAATCTAGAAATCGTCAAGGATACACCGGTACTCCCCCCTGACCGGGTTCGCGAGGCAATTTCTACAGGTGTTTTCGTAGGGGGTGGACAAAAATATCCGTGTGAGCAAGAAGTTGATGAAGCTACCAGCTTATTTATGAACCGGTTTGCTGACACTTATCAAAGATTGGCTGGCGGGGCAATTGCTTGGGACACGATCATCTTGACGGGCGGTGGTAGTGCCTTGCTTTATCACAAGATCAAGCCATTGCTTAAACATGGCAATGTAATGTTAGCTGATGAAATGAATACTCTCCACTTGGCAAATGTTCGGGGTGGACTTAAGCTCTGGCGTTTGTATGATGCCTTGAAAATCCTATGAGTAAGGTATACAGTTTTCGACTAAGTGACGAAAACCCTCGTGAATCCCAAGCAAGGGAGGTAATTGAGGTCTGGGTAGGTGAGGGGTATTCCCTCCGACAAGCTGTTGTTGAGGCATTATTGAACTATCGAGAAAGCCAATATGACAATGAAAAAGTCTACAAATTATTGGAGGAAATTAGGAAAATGTTTTTGGAAGAGAAAGTGCATTCGATTGAAGATGCAGTCGTGTTGAAGAACAGTCAATCTCTTGCCCCCTCATTTTTGAATGCAATGAAGAACTCTGTGAAATCTGGAATTAGTTCTAAAAAAAATCTATCGTTCGAAGATAGGGTTAAAAGTGTCAAACCATCTCTGATAAATTCTAGCAAATAGCCATTATCGGATTTTGGTTTAGTCTATTTTTACCTCATTGGTTAAATAATTTTAGATTTATTAGCGGATATTTGATCGTGCCAGTCTTTGAGATAAATAGATAATCTCTGTCTATCTTTTTTTTGTAATGGATTATGATGGTCAATAATATTCCTTGATAGAGAGATCTCATTTAGACGAACCATCACCCAGTTTGGTTCTGGAAAGATATCTTTAAAGTGCTCCCAATGACGTTGAATAATTGATTGTAAATCTGAAATATCTGAATAATATATGGGATGAGATCCCCGCTGTCCGTGCCAGGCATTACGTTCTTCAGTATCAATTCGACCTTGAACTTTATCTAATATCCCTTTCTTCACACCAGTATCCCACCAATCTGGCCCCAGCTTATTTGATAGTACTCTATTAATTACTTCTCTTGCTGAGTTTTCAAAAAAATACAACTCAGCATAAATAGTTGTCATTTCCCTAGCATCCGCTAATATTTGTTTTCCAAGGATAGGATCACTAAGAGATAGGTCTTTGCCAATTTTTACAGTCACAGTTTTTACAATGGTTTTTGGTTTCGATGTAAGATTGTCCGCGTCAAGTTGGGCCATTCTGTCCAATTCTTGCCTTATTATGGCGAGTGTGTTTTGATCTGAAATACTTTTAGAGACGTCAATGCCTGCTTTGTGGGCAACAATACCATAAGCAACTTCGGGAGAGAAAGGCCCAAACTTCTCTTGAACTCGTTTTACTCGCCCCTCAATTGCTTGACGAGACACCCCTGTTTTATTTAATAAGGTTGCTTTTATTTTTTTAACGCTCATTCAGTTCAAACCTATTTTTTCCTCATCGAGATTTCTTTTTGTACGGTTCCTAATGTAGTTCCGATCATAGTGGCAATATCTTCATTTGGAAAATTCATTTGATATAGAAAATAAATCTTTGCACTATTGGATTTTCCAACCCACTCTTCAGATTGAAGGATTTTGAAAGCATTCATTTTCGCTAATTGATCTAACGATTTTGATATACGTTCAAGGAGTTCTTCGTTAGTGGACATCTCTATTCCTTTTCTTCAGCTTGAGTAACCTCAGTTTTCGGTGGTTCCCCAAATATCAATGCTAATTCTTCTAAAGAATATTTTGCTTGATATGGGTTGCGATAGCCCTCCGTTTCTACGATTTCTTGCTCTTCCCATTTCTGCCATAATTTGGAGATTGTCTGTGTACTTATTGGCACATGCTTTGCGATCTCAGTTGTTGTATTTTCACCATTTGACAATTGATATATTAATAACTCATATGCATTACTAAATATATGAGTTAACCTTCTTTCAATTTCACTTCTAGCCAATATTTTTATCGTTTGGCTTATTTCTTTCTGGGTTTGATTTAGCGTTTTCAGTTCATCAAGCAGTGCATTGATTAAATCTTCATTCTCCATTTTGACCTCCTATTTCTTCGTCAATTCGAGTATCCTTCATTTTACTTACATATTGAACGATAGAAATTACCCTGGACATCAGGAATTCTTTTCTTTCTTTGGCTAGTTTGAAGAAATTAACAGAAGAACTTTCGGGGATTGCCCCCGGAAACCCTGAGAATTATCTCGATTTGTGTATTTACTATTATATACGCCAAATAGATTTTGGAAAGTGTTTATTTCACGAAATGATTTCATGACATATAATCGTTCTTTTTGGCGAATATTTTGATTGTTATTTGCTAGTAGATACGCCTGTTCAACACACTGGCGTACATCATTGATCAAATTCTGGTTATTGGTTTTCATCTTTCCCCCCTTCTATGTTCTTTCCATATTTTAGCACCGCGTTGCTGACTATTTTCCATAAAGGTAAGACCCTACCTGTTTTCAACCTATGTTTGTTTTGGAAGTTCAACAATATTTCCATCGCATTATTCGTCAACTCAATCGTTGTTTTTATCCGCCTAGTGCCATCGGATTTGATTTTTTTTACTGACAATTCTGACACCTTATCCTTTTTCTTCACATCTTGCAATTCTCTGGTTGGGTGAAACAGAGATTTCTTTCCCAGTGGTTCCGGTTCTCCTAAACCAGTAAGATTTGATTTACTCATATATCCAACTCCTTGATTACCTCTTCGTATGCTAATGCTCCTTTGCTTTTTGGGGCAACTTCAAAGATACTTCTAGTATGCAATCATTCTGACCGGTGGCGGTAGTGCTCTTCTTTTCCAGCGATTATTGCCGATCTTGAATCACGAAAATGTCATCTTAGCTGATGATATCGAGATCATTCACATGGCGAATGTGAGGGGTGGTTTGAAGTTGTGGCGATTGTATGAAGCGTTAAATGTGTTATGAGCAAGGTATACAGTTTTCGTCTAAGTGATGATAATCCTCGTGAAGCCCAGGCCAGTGAGGTGATTAATAACTGGGTTTCTCGGGGGTATTCTTTGCGTCATTTATTGACTGAAGCATTGTTGATTTGTCTTGAAAAGGAAAATAGAGACGATGAAGTCTATAATCTTTTAGAACAAATTAAATTGATGATTTCCGAATTAGAGAAAAACCCAAGTTTTGAACTCACTAATGAACACGAATTGCAGGACCTCTCTTCATCATTTATGTTTGCAGTGAAGAATTCAGCAAAATCTGGGGTTAGGGTAAAATAAGTAACCCTCTTAATTAAAAGTTACCTTCAAAAATGTCCACACCAATATATGGCGTCAATTGTGTCCCAATTGTCCAATATATGTGGGTAGTAATGTCCATTTTTTCCATAATCTCTAAGGTTTGCAGGCTATCTGCAGGAAAACTATATCAAAATTACAGCAAGAAATCTGGAAAAGTGACACGGTAATTATCATCTTCTCAGAGAAAAGCTTTTGATCGTAAAAAATATTAGGAGCTAAATGAAATATAATATTATTGCTAGTAAATTTTCCCTGGCGAAGGGAGTGATGTAATTTGGAAAAAGAAACGGATCTCAGTATATTCCCTCGTTGGATTGCCAAAATGTATCCTGGAAAAACAGGACGGGATCACTTGGGTCTTGGAAGTGTTTCCTCTGACCAAATTCTTCCAACCTTAATGCCTAGTGTAAATGTGCTTACATTTCATCCAAGGTATCACAGCTTCTACATGTTTCTTTTGGATGAATACTGGCAAAGAGAATTACCAAGAAATTCTGCTGCTTGGAAAAAGTTCTTTAGGCCTAGAGAATTCATTTTTTCCATTGGGGCATATTTATGTAAACAACCTGAACATGGAGAAATGGGAAATATTGTAGGAGGCCAAAAGACAGGACCGCTTGCAGCACAGGAATTAGAGTCTTATAACACAGCGACAGATTATATAGTTTCACCTTTGGGTGGGTATGGATTGTATTATCGAACTGTTATGGCCGAGTTCGGCTTATTACATCCAGGAGGTAGGGGGTTACCTTACCCAGTCGATGTGCCAAGTGATCCTCTTGGGAAAGAAATTGCTGCTAAATTTCGTCAGCCAATTCAAAATACAGAATATTACAAAGATTACTTTCCGTTAGGTACAACAGATGTCCCAATAGAGGTTATTCGGGAATATATACACAAAGCATGTATTTGTCAGCTAAAAACAGACTCTGCCCCTGATAGAGATATTCTTCGAAATGTTTTTATGGAAGGTGGGCCAAAAGAAGCTGCCATATTCCGCCAGCTTTCTTTAAGGTTGTTTTTGGATATTGCGAAACAAACTAACTTATTTCCATTAGATGAAGATAACTTTCGCCAATTGCTATATTTTATGAGAACTCGGAGCGATATTAAATATCAACCAAAAAAAGACTTACATCTAATTTTTAAACAGTGGCGATTATATCAAGCCCGAGAATTTTACGCCTTTGCATTGAATGCACTTTGGGTTAGTTTATGTGATTGGGGAATTCAGAACAATGGTGAGAGGATTTCATTGCCATTTAATTTCTTGTGGGATTATTTAAGCAATTCATTAGACATACCATACATGGCTTCTCAACTCAAACTTGAAAAGCCAGGATTGACACCAGACTTTCGGTTGTCCGAATTTCTTTCTTGGATCCAAAGTGTTGTTGGAGGATCAAAACAGAACTTTGATAATGAATGTGGGATTGATAGCAAATTAAATGAGCAGTTATTGTATCAATTGATTTTGTCAAACTGTCTGGATAGCAAAATTGTAATTCCCGGCGCGCTGATCATACTCTCTCTAATTTTTCTTAGATTTAGCCAAAGGGAACTTTGGCAAGAACCAGAATGGCATATAGCAAAAATGGGGGCTGATGGTCGTCTCAGTCTGGATGGTTTTGTTCGCCATATCAAAAGAATGGTTGAGGATGGTTCAACTATTCTTGAGGTTAGTAAGTATATTTTTGAAAGATATATCATTCAACAACATATTGTAGTTGCAACACGTAAGTTGCCGGATAATACATTCCGATTTCGCAGGGAAGGAAATCGTCTACGCTTTTTCCAACATGACAACAGTCTGGGATTTATGAACTCCAGATTCGATTCAATTTCAACAACGGTTTTTGAATTGGGGTTTTGTGGAGACCTCCATCTTCCAGATCATGGATTAACAGATGATGGGGAAGAATTTCTTGGGAGGGGTGGAAATGAATAACCTAGAACTCCCAAAACAATTAGAAGGCAAATGGTCTAACGTCGTTTTCTTAACGTATGGAGCAAACCTGCCATTTTTTGAACGGGCAATCTGGCGAGTTCTTGATAGTCGTTGCAGGAATATAGTCATTATCAGTGATGGAGATCGATTATTGGACTCATTCAATGGATATTCGGAAACTTTGAATGTTCGGTGGGTAAATCAAAAATATATCATTGATGGTGTATTTGGAACAACCTTTCACCCTAAAATGATTTTATTAACCTCCCACAATTCTGGCAGGCTTCTTGTTGGAAGCGGAAACCTTGGATTACAGGGATACGCATCGGGGGGAGAAATGTTTGTTCAATATGAATACGAATCAGAACGGGTAGATCATCTCCCAGTTTTTGTCAATGCACGTAATTACCTAGAAATAATTATTGAGAATGGCTATGTTCGCCCACAAACAGAACGCCAACTAGAGAAATTATTGGAGGAAACACCTTGGCTGTATCATAGAGTTCCTGATAGCAGTGTTAGCCTTTGGTCCAATTTCGAAGTTCCTTTCATAGATCAGTTTCTAAATATCTTAAAAGATGACCCTGTAGAAGAATTATCAATTCTTTCACCTTTTTACGATGAAAGAGTACTGGCTTTGAAAAAATTGTTAGAGGGTTTGAATCCAACAATTTCCAATATTTACTTACAGGAAGGGGAGACCTCAGTTGATCCAAAAGAATTAGAAATTGCAATCAATGATTTCGCTGGAGAGGTTAAAATTCACCTAGTTGAAATGCATGACGGGGGCATATACATCCACAACAAATTATATGTTGCTAAAACGGCAACCAAATCTGTTTGCTTACAAGGTTCTCCTAACTTAACCCGAAGCGCTTTTCTGCTTAGTCCTCCAAAAGGCAACTTCGAGTTAGTCAATATCTTAACAGGTGAACCCAATGATTTCGATCCGCTTTTTGAAACACTAACAATCCAACCTATTGTTAAAAACTTGGCTGAGTTAAACTTCGCATATTTAAGTAGGCGCGATGACGAAGATATCGACGTTGAGTTCAGCATAGACGGTCGGTTAGTAGGGGGAGAATGGCAAGGTGATTCTCTCGTTTTGTTTTATAGAGGAGAATTGCCCGATTTTGAACTCGCAAAACTCCGAATTGGCGAAACAGAATTCGCTTTGAATATCAAAAAAACAATTAACAATTCAATAGTGGCCGAAATAAATATTAAAATTCAAAATCTTTTAGGACGAAATTTTCCAGTCTGCTTGATCTGGAGTGATGAGCAAAGGTCTAATCCTATTTTCCCTTGTAATCTAGAAGAGCTTAGTAAATCAATCGAAGTGGATGAAGATGAATATTTAACAAATGTCGGGGATTTTGAATTAGAGGATAAAGAATTAGAAAGCTTATTGCATGAATTAGATAATTCGTTAGTTATTGATCGGCAAAGTATTAGTAGTATTTGGCAGGCAACAGGGGATGGCTCGCAAACCCTGGCTAATGACAATACCGGGATAATGATTGATTACTCGGAAATTGATTATGGCATGCTTCGTACCCATCCAAAATTAGCACAATATAGAGATTGGCGACCAGGTGGAAGAGAGTATCGAAAGACAAGGCTTCAAATCATTTTGTCATCAATCACAGCCCACTTCCAGGGTCTCATTGATACCGCTGCTGGGGATTATATTCCACTTGCTACTAACATTCCAGTAGAGGAGCTTGAGGAAGATTTAGCCCAAGAAGATGTTCAAGAAGTGGAAGAGCAGGAGGCGGAAAAAGAAAAACGCAGAACTAGAGGAAAGGCCAGAATGCGAAACATCATGAAAGCATTCATTCGGCGGTATATGCGAGGAATTAAAAGCGCTGAGTTCTTAAAATTGGTTGATTACGATGTTATAGGCAACAACTATGTGATCTTCTCTCACGTTTTGTGGCGAATGTATGCATTAGAATGGGTGGAGGAAGATTTTGTTACAAAAGCATTTTTGAAGATGTTCCATTTCATGTGGGGTGATGACAACAAGCTAGGGTATTTCCAATCATTAGATGATAAAGGCAAAGATTTTTGTAGGGAAATTTTTGAACAAGGAACGGTTGTAGGGCGGTTGGTTGCAGTTCTTTTCTATGCTGATTACTTGGCTACCGTACAGAATTGGATTGATATCAGATTTGAGCTAAGGGATTTCTGGAGATACTACTTGAATAAATTCCCGATTGCTCTTGATTTGAATGTGATCTCCGAAGCCTGGCTATTAATTGGGCATATGCTAGTGTATGATCCGCCAACCCCATCTGATATCATTGCTCGATTAGTAAATTTGGCTGAATGGGAAACAATAGTCTCTTTCTTAAGGTCTACTGAAAGAGCGCTGGGATTACCAGAAAATACCCTCCACTTTTCCCCAGAAAGGGTTAGTGTTATGCGACCCGAGGTTGGAAAACAGGTACAGTTTCGCCAATTAGAAGTTCGAGATAATATTGTGATCAATACAAGGAGTAACGCTGAATTATTGTGTCAGTTTTGGATGAAATTTCAGCAAATGGAATTTTACAGAATAGTCAGTAGTGATGGCAAATTTTTATTTCTGTATGATAGAGAATTTTGCAAGGGTTCATATGTTTATCGGGATGAAAAAATTGATGAGGAAATTCTTGATCTACCATCCTTAGAAAATACATTGCTCGATAAACGGCTAACTCATTTGGTAGAAATTGGAATAGAGGCAGATAAGTTGATTGAATTGGAGGATTTGATATCTGTATTTGATACTAGTCCAAGGATAAGCACCTCATAATTTTTTTGGCATAAACAATTGCAGAACAAAACCAAAATATTTTTAGGTTTTCCTACCCAAAATTCCTGGCATGGACTATTATAAAGAATACTTGTTTATTTAGATCTTTATAAGATAACTCCTACAGCTACCAAACTGTGAAAACTTCACACTAGCATCGTTGCTTCTCGTTTCTGAATTGTACAACTTCAAGGAATTCCAATAATGGATGATCGATTCTTCAAGCAGCCTGTCCTTAACTCCCCATACGAATACCCTGCAAGGCACTGGGAACTGGATGATGAGGGCCAGCCTACACAGCAAATTCTTGAACGTCGTCGCTCCGCAGAGTTCATCACCCCGATCCCAAAGCCAAAGAAACGCAAAGGATCTACTCAGCAAATCGAAATGGTCATGGACGAAGGTAAAGGGCTTTCAACCAAGGATCAGCAATACGATTTGACTTCTGCGATCAATACCATCCGCGGATTTGTGAACCAGTGGCGCATGATCCCGAATCCAAACGACTGGAAAGTCACCCCCGAGACAGCGCGCCTGCTTCAGCATTGGCACCACCATCGTTTCAGCAACTACCAGCCTTTCTTCTGCCAGGTGGAAGCGGTCGAGACCGTGATCTGGCTTACGGAGGTGGCTCCGAAATCCGGAAAGCGTGAGAAAGCGGTGCTTGAACGCCTTGCCAATGCCAGCAACGAGGCTACTCCAGAATTGCCTCGTCTGGCGCTGAAAATGGCAACGGGTTCTGGAAAGACCACCGTGATGGCGATGCTGATTGCCTGGCAGACGATCAATGCAATCCGCCGGCCCACTAGCAGACGATTCACACGCGGTTTTCTGGTAGTTACACCGGGCATCACGATCCGTGACCGCCTGCGTGTACTGCAGCCCAACGATCCGGATGCCTACTACGCCAGCCGTGAGCTGGTGCCCAACGATATGCTCGCAGATTTGGATCGTGCCAAGATCGTGATCACAAACTACCACGCCTTCAAACTTCGGGAGCGCATCCCGCTTTCGAAGGGGGGGCGTTCGCTTCTGCAGGGTCGCGGTGAGGAATTGAACACACTGGAAACCGAAGGTCAGATGCTCCAGCGGGTGATGCCCGATCTGATGGGTATGAAGAACATCATGGTGATCAACGACGAAGCCCATCACTGTTATCGCGAGAAACCGATTGCTGATGACGAAGTCAGGTTGAAGGGGGACGAACGAAAGGAGGCGAAAAAGAACAACGAGGCTGCCCGCCTTTGGATAACCGGCCTGGAGACAGTCAGCCGCAAGATCGGGATTTCGCGGGTGATTGATCTATCGGCGACTCCGTTTTTCCTGCGCGGCTCAGGCTATGCCGAAGGAACGCTTTTCCCCTGGACGATGTGCGACTTCTCCCTGATGGATGCTATCGAATGCGGGATCGTCAAGCTGCCGCGCGTGCCTGTTGCAGATAATATCCCCGGCGGAGATATGCCCAAATTCCGCAACCTGTGGGAACACATTCGCACCCGGATGCCCAGGAAAGGCAGAGGCAAGTCGAAGACACTCGATCCACTAAGTATACCTGTTGAGCTGCAAACCGCACTGGAGGCGCTCTACGGCCATTACAAGAAAACCTACGAGCTTTGGCAAGAAGCCGGCATTCGCGTACCGCCCTGTTTCATCCTCGTATGCCAGAACACTTCAATCTCCAAGCTGGTTTACGACTATGTCTCGGGGTTTCAACGGGAGAACGAAGACGGCTCTACTACGCTCGAGAACGGGCGTCTGCCGCTGTTCCGCAATTTCGATGAACATGGCAATCCATTTCCCCGACCACGCACGCTGTTGATAGACAGCGAGCAGCTTGAATCTGGTGAAGCACTGGATAAGAACTTCCGCAAGATGTCCGCTGACGAAATCGAACGCTTCCGACGTGAGATCATCCAGCGCACTGGCGACCGACGTCAGGCCGAGAAGATTACCGACCAGGACCTGCTACGTGAGGTCATGAACCCTGTCGGCAAGGAAGACCGGCTGGGCGAATCGATCCGCTGCGTTGTATCGGTCTCTATGCTCACTGAGGGCTGGGATGCTAGAAACGTTACGCATGTGCTGGGCGTGCGAGCCTTCGGCACGCAACTGCTGTGCGAGCAGGTCGTTGGCCGAGCTTTGCGCCGACAATCCTATGATCTGAACGAACAGGACCTGTTTGACGTAGAGTACGCCGACGTGTTGGGGATCCCCTTCGATTTCACGGCCAAACCGGTAGTCGCGCCACCACAGCCGCCGCGTGAGACGGTCCATGTCCGAGCCATCAGGCCAGAGCGCGATCACCTTGAAATCCGGTTCCCGCGCGTCGAGGGCTATCGCGTTGAACTGCCGGAAGAAAGGCTGACGGCTGTATTCAATGAAGATTCTGTCCTGGAACTGACCCCTGATCTCGTCGGTCCCTCTATCACAAGGAATGCCGGGATTATCGGTGAAGACGTCGACCTCAACCTTGTTCACACCGGAGATCTTCGCCGATCCACGCTGTTATTTCATGTAACCAAGCGGCTGCTGTACACCAAGTGGCGTGATCCGGACCAGGAACCAAAGCTACACCTGTTCGGACAACTCAAGCGTATCACACGTCAGTGGCTCGATACTTGTCTGATCTGCAAAGGTGGCACCTATCCGGCCCAGTTAATGTATCAGGAGCTAGCCGATATGGCCTGTGAGCGTATCACAGCTGCCATAACCCGCTCTCATATGGGAGAGATGCCCATCAAGGCCGTACTCGACCCCTATAATCCAACCGGATCGACGATCCATGTGAATTTCACAACTTCCAAGAAAAGCCGCTGGGAGACTGATGCGCGCAAATGCCACATCAACTGGGTGGTACTCGATAGCGATTGGGAGGCGGAGTTCTGCCGCGCGGCTGAATCCCACCCCCGCGTCAGGGCGTACGTCAAGAACCACGGTCTCGGTTTGGAAGTGCCCTATCGCTACGGCTCAATCTCCCGCATCTACCTACCGGATTTCATCGTCCTGGTCGACGATGGTCAGGAAGACCCGCTGCACCTGATCGTCGAGATCAAAGGCTACCGGGGCGAGGACGCCAAGGAAAAGAAATCCACCATGGAAACCTACTGGGTGCCCGGCGTGAACCACCTCGGCCAGTACGGACGCTGGGCGTTCCTCGAGCTTAAAGAGGTCTACCAGATCGAAGCCGACTTCGCAGCAAAGGTCGAAGCACAGTTCAATACGATGATCGAAACAGTCACATCCCAACCTGTATGTTAAGGAAAAAAGATGGCTAAGAGACGTACACGAAAGAAAACCAACAAAAAAGTCGAGACGCTTATCCATGAAGAAGCCTCCCGGGTATATATCCCTACGGCCGAGTACGAATCCGTGATGCGAGAGGAGGACAAAAGCCCGATCCAGGTTGCCTATGAATGCCGCAACCGCGACCTCGACCCCCAGTTGGTCTGGCGCGGGAAGGATGAGCAGGACTGGTCTGACTTGGTGGTGCAGGCGTCGCCGCTCTATATCCAGGAGAAAGTGCTCCCTAAAGTCTTGATCGATGATTTGTTCCGACAAACGGAAGCACAGGAGCAGGCGAGGATTCCTCAACAACTGGACCTATTCGCCGATTTCAACGGCCTGCCGAGCGAAGGCGCTAAAACTGAGTTCTACCAGCACGACGCCAATTGGACCAACCGTATGATCCTTGGCGACAGTTTGCTGGTAATGTCCTCGCTGGCTGAGCGCGAAGGCCTGCGCGGCAAAGTGCAGTGCATCTACATCGATCCGCCCTATGGTATCAAGTTCAACTCCAATTTTCAGTGGTCTACTACCAGCAGGAATGTAACGGATGGCAAGGTTGACCACATTACTCGCGAGCCGGAACAAGTTAAAGCGTTTCGAGATACATGGAAGGATGGAGTGCATTCCTATTTGTCATATCTACGTGATCGCTTGATCGTAGCGAAAGATCTTCTTTCAGATACGGGATCTATATTCGTTCAGATAAGTGATGAGAACATTCACCGGGTCCGCTGTCTTATGGATGAGGTTTTTGGAGAAGAGAATTTTGTTAGTCAAATAGCATATAAAGTGACTAGCGGAACGAGACAAAGTATAGGCCCTCGTCGTGTTTCCGATTACATCCTTTGGTTTGCAAGGGATAAAGGAAGAACTAAGTTTAGGCGGCTTTATTTTTCAAAAATATTCGGTAAAGAATCAACTTTTACTAGTGTTGAACTAATTGATGGAACACGACGTTCCATGACAAAAATTGAAAGAGATAATCCGAGTTTGATTCCATCTGGTGCACGGCCGTTAAGGACACTTCCGCTTCATAGTCAGGGTACAGGAGATGAAGAAAAGCGTTACTTCGAAGGCCGAAATTGGGGAATCCCAAACGGATCTCATTGGAGATATTCAATCGACGGCTTTTCACGAATGATAAAAAGTGGCCGAATCAAGGCTGGGAAGACCGCTCTCGAAGCCATATATTATTTTGATGATTTCTCGGTAAGTGAAATTACTTCGACTTGGGATGATACTGGGCCCGAAATTAACAAGGACTATATTGTCCAGACCTCAGTTTTTCCAATCCAACGATGTCTGCTTATGACTACCGACCCCGGAGATTTGGTTTTGGATCCTACTTGTGGTGCGGGCACTTCAGCCTATGTCTCCGAACAATGGGGTCGGCGATGGATTACTATTGACACATCTCGTGTCGCGCTGGCTTTGACTCGCGCGCGCATCATGGGCGCCCGCTATCCATACTACATGCTATCCGACAGCCGCGAGGGGCAGCTCAAGGAAGCCGAAATCACACGCACGGCGCCCGCCGAAACCCCGACTTTTGGCCGCATCCGCCAGGGCTTCATTTACGAGCGAGTGCCTCATATCACCTTGAAATCGATTGCCAACAACGCCGAGATCGACGTAATTTGGGACAAATATCATGAGGTGTTGGAACCGCTGCGCGAGCAGCTCGACAAGGTATTGGGTGAGTGTTGGGAAGAATGGCAGATTCCCCGCGATGCTGGAGAGGATTGGTCTCCAGAGGCGAAAGATCTGCATGCCCAGTGGTGGGAGGCGCGCATCGCCCACCAGCGAGAGATCGACGCCTCCATTGCCGCCAAAGCCGATTACGAATACCTCAGCGACAAGCCCTACGAAAACAAGAAGAAGGTCCGCGTAGCCGGACCCTTCACCGTCGAGAGCCTCTCGCCGCATCGTGTGCTGGCAGTGGACGAAAACGATGAGCTGATCGACCCGCTGCATACTCCGGATGGACCGGGCGGCTCTGAAACAGATTTCGTGCAGATAATCCTGGAGAATCTCAAAACAGCCGGTGTGCAGCAGGCTCATAAAGAGGACAAGATCAATTTCATCTCTATCACGCCCTGGCCGGGACATTACGTCTGCGCCGAGGGACGCTATCTCGAGGGCAATGAGGAATCAGGGCTCGAAAAACGCGCTGCAATCTTCATCGGACCGGAATTCGGGACCGTATCTCGCCCTGATCTGGTCTCCGCTGCCCGTGAGGCTGGCGATGCGGGCTTCGAAGCGCTGATCACCTGCGCCTTTAACTACGATGCCCAATCCACGGAGTTCGACAAGCTAGGTCGCGTCCCTGTTCTCAAGGCGCGCATGAATGCCGACCTGCACATGGCTGACGACCTCAAGAACACTGGTAAAGGCAACCTGTTCGTTATCTTCGGTGAGCCCGATATTGATATCCTCGATGCTGAAGATGATCGGATTCAGGTGAAGATCAACGGTGTAGACGTCTTTCACCCTAACACCGGCGAGGTGCGCAGCGACGGCGCCGAAGGTATCGCCTGCTGGTTCATCGATACCGACTACAACGAGGAGAGCTTTTTTGTACGCCATGCTTATTTCCTTGGCGCCAACGATCCATACAAATCGCTGAAGACCACCCTCAAAGCGGAGATCAACCAGGAGGCCTGGGAGACCCTCCATAGCGACACCTCGCGGCCGTTCGATAAGCCAGAGTCAGGACGCATCGCCGTGAAGGTGATCAATCACCTCGGCGACGAAGTGATGAAAGTGTTCCGGGTGGACTGATGGAATTTCGCATCGCCGATACCTTCATCGACAGCCTCGCGAAGCTACCTGATCAGGAACAGAAGTCTGTAAAAACGACCGCTTTTGATTTGCAGATAAACCCTGCCAATCCCGGCATGCAGTTTCATAAGCTCGATAGGGCGAAGGACCCCAACTTCTGTTCTGTGCGCGTGAGCCGTGACTTAAGGTTGATACTGCACAAGTCGAAGAACAGCTTGCTCCTTTGCTATGTCGACCACCATGATGATGCCTACCGCTGGGCTGAACGACGCAAACTGGAAACCCATCCCAAAACCGGGGCCGCCCAGCTGATTGAGATCCGCGAAACGGTCAAAGAAATCACCATACCTGCATATGTCGTTGAGGACCGACCTGCACCGCCCAAACCGTCACTGTTCGCGGATGTGCCAGAAGATGATTTACTGAGTTATGGTGTGCCACTAGAATGGCTGGATGATGTACGCCTGGCGGATGAGGACACTCTGCTGGAGCTGGCAGATCATCTGCCCGGTGAAGCGGCTGAAGCGTTGCTAGAGCTTGCTACCGGCGGGAAACCACAGGTCACAAAGCCGATTGCACCAGATGCCGATCCATTTGAACATCCTGATGCACAGCGCCACTTCCGGGTGATGAAAGACGTAGAGGAACTCAAACTTGCCCTTGATTATCCGTGGGAGAAATGGACCGTCTTTCTGCATCCCGAGCAACGTCAAATCGTGGAGGGGGATTACAGCGGACCGGCGCGGGTTTCCGGATCGGCTGGAACTGGCAAGACCATCGTTGCCTTGCATCGAGCGGTCTACCTTACCCGGACCCATCTGGATGAGAGGGTGCTGCTCACCACCTTCTCCGATACTTTAGCGAACGCGCTCAGAACGAAACTGGTGCGATTGATCAGCAGTGAACCGCGGCTTGGTGAACGCCTGGAAGTGCATGCCTTGAACGCGATTGGGCAACGGCTCTTTGGGCTGACATACGGCCACCCAAAGATCGCAACCAGGGATGAAATCTCCACGCTTCTCGCAGAAGCCGCGGAAGAAGTAGATGAGCACAGGTTTAGCCTGCTCTTTTTGATGACGGAGTGGGAGCTGGTCGTCGATGCGTGGCAATTGAAGAGCTGGGAGACTTATCGAGATGTACTGCGCCTGGGGCGCAAAACGCGCCTGCCGGAGAGCCGGCGCCTCGTGCTGTGGTCCATCTTCGAACGTGTGCGGTCCTGGATGAAGTCCAGCGACCTGATAACGTATTCAGAGATGTTCAATCAACTGGCGTCGCAGTTCCAAGATGGCAAGTGCTCGCCGTTCGATTTTGTCGTCGTGGACGAGGCGCAGGACATCAGCGTCGCTCAATTGCGGTTTCTCGCTGCCCTTACGGCTGACCGACCGAATGGCATATTCTTCGCAGGGGACCTCGGCCAGCGGATCTTCCAGCAGCCCTTTTCATGGAAAGCACTTGGAGTAGATATCCGCGGTCGTTCAAAAACCCTTCGTATCAATTACCGCACTTCGCACCAGATCCGAATGCAGGCCGACAAGCTGTTAGGGCCTGAATTGTCTGATGTTGATGGCAATACGGAAGAACGGGGCGGAACGATCTCTGTCTTCAATGGACCGAAGCCAATCATAAATATCTTTGATTCTCAGGAAGAGGAGATGGAAGCGGTCAGCCAATGGATATCGGATCGAATGAGTGAGGGTATGGAACCACACGAAATCGGTGTCTTCGTGCGGTCAAAGGCTGAGATTTCAAGAGCCTGTGCAGCAATTGGGGCTACCGGGCTCCCCTACAAGGTGCTCGACGAGAACGTTGAGACTACCAGCGGTTACATATCACTCTGCACCATGCATCTTGCCAAAGGCCTGGAGTTTCGGGCGGTTGTTGTAATGGCATGTGATGATGAGGTCATTCCTCTGCAGGAACGAATCGAAAAAGTGGCTGATGATTCTGATCTGGAAGAAGTCTACAACACAGAACGGCATTTGCTATATGTAGCTTGCACTCGTGCTCGCGATCATTTGCTTGTGACGGGTGTCGATCCGGCATCGGAATTTCTTGATGATTTGATAATGTAAAGATTTGTTTATTCATTTATTTAAATCACAATAACAACTAATAACTTTGATAACTACGAAATGCCATGGGACAAACTATTGAAATTCCAGCTAGTGAAATACCAGATGGTTTCATCAGTCAAATGTACAGATTATTGTCCGTTTATTTCACTACAATTCTTTTAGTAAATCTTCAAAATGATAGTCCTGATAAAGTGATTAAACAACTTGGTTCAGGAACATTTGCATCAATCGATAATAAATATTTTGGGATAATCACTGCTGGCCATGTTGCTTCTGACATACCCATAAAAGATCAGACAAATAAACAAATCCTAATACCTGAAAATATTAGATATAGACTTGGGCTAGTAATTCGCAAGGAAGAAGAGTTCCAAAGGTTTAGTATCCCGATTGATCAGATTGACATCTTAAAAGTTGGAGGGGATAGAGAGAGTTGCCATTGGCCAGATATTGCTTTTATTAAGATTCCAGATTACTTCATTGGGGAGATTCGAGCTGTTAAATCTTTCTATAACCTCACTGCTTATAGAATTGACGATTTTAATAATCCAGAGAAAGTAGGGGATCCATATTTTATTATGGGCTCACCAAAGGTTGGGACCATAGATTTATCTGATATTGATAACGAGATAATTGAAAAAAAGTTTCTGGGTTTTTGCGGACTGACAGTTATTGAAAGGGAATTTATTGAAAGCGATTATGATTATTATGAATTACCTGTAGATTATGTTGAAGAGGAATACATCCCAGAAGATTTTACGGGTATCAGTGGAAGTGGAGTCTGGAAAATTCCTATTAAGAATGGAAAAGGAGATACTATTGCTGCAAAGAATATACATTTAGCTGGCTTGGTTATTTGTCAAACTGATGTGCAAGAAAACCATCGAATTTTGCTTGCACATGGAGCAATGAGTTTACACGTCCGGTTGGTGGAATTGATTCGTAAGAAGTATGGAACAATAGAATTATGATTTTGTAGGTATGTCGCAAATTCTTTTTTTATGACATGTGAACCTGGCAAGGTATCTTAACTCTACTTCAATAACCTGAACCAATCGTGAAGAATTATTCCACCTACAAACCTACAATCTGATTTCCAAGTCCCGTACAACGCTTAGGGTTTTTACATTACTCTTCTCGCTGTTTTTTGTGCCACTCCATCAGCTCTCTCAATGACTTAGGTTCGTAGTACAAATCTCTTTCAATCGGTAAACCCAATGAGCCTTTTGCTTCTTTGAGCTCCTTCAACGAGAAGTAACCAAGCTCCAGCTCAAATCCTGAGACCAGCCCAAAGAAAATATCTTCTCCGTCAAACTCACTTGCATACAAAGTCCATGAACTATCAGGCGTGAAGAACTTGACATGAGCCAGAGCATCTAGACCCAACTCTTCGCCACTATACAATGGTGGCAGTTTTTCGCGGGATCCATCATCGAGTAAATACTCGCCGGTCGGTGGAGGTTCTTCTGGGGGTACTTGCTGGTCTATCTCAAAAAGCCAGCGATCCAAAGATTCCAGATCTTCCATCTCCACAAGTGCACCATCATCATCGGTCAAATCTGCGAGTATTTCGAATAGCTTGCCGTGCTCGGACTGCGTATCTTCCTGAGAGTAGGGGAGGATGCTTTCCAAGCGCTGTTGGATCATTTCCTTAGCGTCTTCCTTGTCGATTTGATTCCGCATTATTTCAGGATAGACACTGGCCTGATACCAGAACCACTCGTTAGTGAGCCAACGTTCGCGGTGTTCGTGGTAGCCCAAGCCGAAGAAGGTCATGACTACGCGGCCCTGGCCGCCGGGGCGGCTGGTTGTGACGAACTGGAATTCCCCATAATTGTTTGATGATTCTTGGATCGTGTGAATAATTGTTTGATTGTCCGTTAGGATTTCACTGAGTCGCTCATTATTTATCCGCCCATACAATACTTCTTGTTGATTCATACCGAAAATTTCTTCGGGTTTTCTCGGTTTAAGATCTTTTCTGCGCTCTTGTCGCATATATACTTTTGATTACGAATATGAGCAGCTTATTCGAATCCACTATCAAAGATGTCATTTACTTCACTTTTATCATTATTCTTTTCTTTAATGTATCCGGTGATAACGAATTCCATAGCGATCCAATAACTGCAGGTGATCATTTCGCAAGCTTTCTTATCAAGGTATGCAATCTCAGCATCATCCAACAAGCATATATCATGCTCAAGGTTAGGAAAATGCTCTATAAGGATATCTACACTCAGCCAACTGGCGTGAATCTCGGAGTAGTTGCGATCGGGTGTTTCCGGCGTCATGGCGGTACATTATCAAATTGAGCAGGCAAAAGTCAAATAATGAGTGATTTTGAATAATAGTTTGTCTTCGAGAAGAGAAGGGGAGATATTACTATTAAGAAGCATTAGGAGAATCTTTTTTGAAAATCCTGTTTTGCCCGGTCGAAATTTCGATATGGTAGGGGATTGGACTCGCCGTTAATGAAGGAGTGCAGGCGTACAAGGAGCCAGTAACGCAGCCAGACACGGCGCGTCTCTGGCGACTCGAAGGATTTGACAGTAGAATAGTTGTAGAAGTTCAACGAAAACCAGCGAAAGAGATTACATATGATTTATAACGATAGGACCGACCAAAACAGGAAAGATCAGCCCGGGCTGGAAGACCTGATTACACTCGGCGAAGCCGTCGAGATCAGTGGTTTGTCACCCAGTCACTTGAGGCTGCTGGTAAGTAAAGGAACCATCTGGGGTAAGAAATTGGGGAACCACTGGTTCACCACAGTACAAGCGATCAACGAATATTTGAAATTGGACCGTAAACCAGGTCCAAAAGCTCGAAAACAAGACTGAAAATTCATTTACCCTTGACAATTATAGGCGTTTGCGCCTATAATTATTTCGCTTCTGGGCTGCAGCTCGGTAATAGAATCTTATACTATTCAATTGCTTAGGGACTAATTCGTTTAGTCCAAAGGAGTGTATGACAATGAGCGGTGGAAGTGGTACCTAGAAGCAATAAGAGCGACAGACGCCGCGGGTCTGTCGTTTTTGTTTTAACTACAACCATTTCCATTGAAGAATATAGCGCTCATGCAAACGCGGGTGGGAGGTCTCCCAAGAAACCAGCCAACGTCCATCAGGAAGCTGATGTTGATTCTTATCATCAAGAATTCGAGATTTTTGGGAAACTCCATTAATCAATACAACCTCAAGTGGGGGGTGCTTTTGGGGAAAGATTATGTTGATTTTGAGATGTTTAGTAGGATGGCTAACGGTGGTATCCCAGAGCTCGGTCTTTCGAAGAAATCCATTCCGAATATTCCATTGAATATTGAACTCATCAATATCGCCCCTATTTTTTACTTCCCGTAAAGAGATCAAAATGTAAGTTTTTTTACCTGGTCTATATCGATCAACTGGATAACCAGGTTTACATTTGTAATTCAGTAAGATCTCACCATCTCCCCAAGCTTGATCTTGATAAGCTATGATGTTATCTCTTAGATATCGGACTCTTTCTCTTTTTCGAAAAGAAGCTTTCTCGCCTCGGATGTCTTTCAATTCCAATATCGATTCATACTCAAGCACTTCATAAACTTCTCGACCATAAGATTTGGATATCAAAGAGAGAATAGGATCTAGAAGTTGTGTGAACATCTGAAACCATGACAGGTTCAATCCCTTTGAAAACCAATATACAAGAAATTTTTGAGTATGTGATTGGCTCTTCTCCACCATATTTATACATTAACAAAAAAATCTAAAACTTTCTAGTTCTTGGTCTGATCAGATAGGAAAATTGACCCAATGAATTTGAAAAGAATCCATATTGCAATAAGCATTTGCACAATGTAATATAAACTTAGATGAGTATGATTATCCCAAGCATATTAATAGCATTATTGACCTTGCTTGCGGCTTTAGCAACGTTACTTATTGGTCTTTTGGGTTGGGTGATACTGAAACTTATGAAAGAAATGTTACAACTGGATATCAAGATTGAACCGGGTAAAAAATCAAAATAATCACAAGACTTCATAGATAATTAGACGAGAACTCCGGGAAATTACATCTCGCTTACTCCACTTTTACAGAATTCTCATTAAAAATTTTTAGTATCCAATGAACCTATAGTATAAACCGGAATATTAAAAGTTATAGGTTATGGAATGAAAGAATTTAGCTTCGATTACAAATAAGGAGGGGTATGAAAGGCTTTTATTGAGGCTAGACTGACGTCTTAAAAGAAAGCAGGCTGTTGAAAAAGTAGCCTAACCTTTTCTGCTTAATCGGTAATGCTTTCGAAGACTTGTTTCAAGGACTCTTTCGAGATATTTTCTTTGTTTTGAGTTATAGATGTTGATATAATCCTTTATCGTGATATTTATTTGGCTAAACTCCAAAAAATCATTTTATACTCAAGATTAGTTTTGATAATATTCTCTGGGATGACAATATCCGTAGTAAGCTGTAAATTTGATTCGGATAATATGGATTTCGTTGAATTAGAGCATTAAAATGTTGGCTAATCAACCAGTTAGATGCCAAGCGAAGTAAAAAGGGAAAAATAAAATGATTTCAGTCGAAGAAGTAAAAGGATTTTCTATTGAACAAGGCGTCCCGTTAGCAAATATTGAGAAAGATTATGTAATGGGGTGGCTTCTATGCGGAATTTACAATAACCCCCATCTATCAAATAATTTGGTTCTAAAGGGTGGCAATTGTCTAAGAAAGTTATATTTCCCAGACACACGTTTTTCGGACGATTTAGATTTCACTGCTTATCGTTTAGATACCGAAAGTCAATTTTATGGTCATCTTAATGAGATTTGTGGTCACGTAGGAAAAGCATCAGGAATTGATTTTGATATAAGTAGAACAAGAGTCACAGAGAAGCCTACTCCAGATGGGGAAGCAAATGCTCTGGATGGAAGAGTATATTTCCGTGGATTTGCTGGAGACTCGAGCGTGACAATGAGAATTAAGTTTGATGTCTCAGAATATGAAAAAATAGTTCTTCCAATTCAATGGCACCCAATTATTCACCATTATTCAGACGCCGGTAAATTAGATATGGTTGTTCAAGCGTATTCCTTGGAAGAAGTATTAGCAGAAAAACTACGGAGTTGGATACAGCGGACTAGGCCGCGTGATCTGTTTGATGCGGTAAAGATTTTGCAAAGTGAAGCGGTACCAATTAGCAAGACAAATATTCTATCAGCGTTTTTTCAGAAAACCATTTTTAAACAAATTCCGATTGCAGGACAAGACGAATTGTTGTATGCTCAAAAGTTTAAAACGGTTGAGACAAACTGGCTAAAAACAATAATTTGTCCTTCAAACTCAATGATAGTTGCAGCTAATGCAATTGCTTTGTTTAGAGATTTTGTACAGGCACTATTTGCTCCTGAAATTTTGCAGGCGATCGGCGTTTCAGTAGCTACAGGTCTCAATTATCTATATGATATCAATTCAGGAGTTAGAGAAGCCATCATTGAAGCAGGGAAAGTGCGACAATTGATAAGAATGGAATACAGTAATGATGATCGTAATATTGAGCCGTATTCCTTTCGTTATAAATGGACAAAAAAGGGGTATGGCGCTGAATATTTTTATGGGTTTGATAGGACGAGAGGCCAACATATAAAGGCTTTTTTCTTGAATGAAATTCAGGGAGTAAGCATTTTGCCTGAAAAATTCCAGCCAAGATGGGAAGTTGAATTTTGAAAAAGGCATCTAACCCAAGTTGCAGGCGACTGTGCTTCGCATAGAAGTCCCGCGGCGCGATTTGCCAAGTCTGGCCTGGGTTGGGAATGGTTCGTAGCTAAAACGCACAGCGCCTGAACAAACCGTTAGATGACAATAAACTTAAGGTTTTCAATGATCACATTACGATGCACTAAGAAACTGTGTAAGTATCTAGAAGTCAACCCAGCAAATATATCTAAGCCACCAACGGCTGCGTTAGGGGATTGGTACGGTAACCTGGTTCCCACTTCTTCTGGCGATCTCATCTTATTTGTATGTGAGAAATCACTCCTAACAGTAGCAATTCCAGTTTGGGAATCTGATGATTTGGCCTTACTATTCCGCTTAAGGTTCGCCAATCTGCTGGGGTTGATTGGTGTACATCCCAAAGTCATTGCAAATGAAATCAGCCATTATGACCAAGTTCAATATGGAAAAACAGCAAGTCCTAGAATTCTAGGGTCTTTAAATGATTTTGCTTGGCATTATCAAATCAAGGCGGAAAAAGCAAAAGGTAAAGCTGATTTGAATCTTTCGAACGTTGAGCTAGAAATGAGTCAAATGCCCTGCAAGCCCATAGATTACAGACTTCCCTCAGAAGTAGCAATAGAGTTATTGAGCAATAGGTAAAGACTCCGGGAAATTTCATCTCGCTTACGCCAATATTACAAAAACGCTAACTTTTAATATGAAATCGATAAACCTATAACATAAACCAGAATATTAATAATTATAGGTTAACGGAAAAAAGAAATTAGCTTCGACTATGAATAAAAAAGGGTATGAAGGGTTTGGATTGAGGCTAAACTGACGTCTTAAAAGAAAGGTTACATTAAGTAGAATGCGTAGAGAGGGTAGGCCTTCCGAAGTGTGTTAGTAATCTAAAATATGATCCTTACCTTATGGAGAGATAATAACACACTCGAAAATCGCGGTTATGCAAACCCCGCTCACACGCCGGTAATGTTTCGCTTCGTTACTGGTTGGATTTGCAATGTTGTTCAAATAGTGGGTGGAAATGTTCCCCCAAAAATAGGAGAGTGGGATCGTCACCTTATGATCAAGAGTGTCCGAGTTTCGATAAGTGAATAATAACGGTTGTCACATTTTTGAATCCCCAAACACCCCAGCAATGCTTAAATCTTAGAAATATGCATCAAAAACATCTTTCACACTTAACCAAACATCGTTTTCATCAGGTGAAATCCCTTGATGAAATAAACAAGACTCCAGATGATCCTCTAGAATAGCTTTTCCTGCTCGATTTATAGCTGACTGGACAGCTGATATCTGGATAAGAATCTCTGCACAATCCCGCCCCTCTTCAAGCATTGTTTTGATACTGCGAATATGACCCTCAGTTCGTGACAGCCGGTTAATGATTGCCCTGGTTTGTTTGTGAACATGTATATGTTCATTGGGGTTGTCGGATTTTTGCATATTTTCATCTTCTGACATTGAATACTCCTTTGGTATCAAAAATCTTATAGGTCTGATTTTCGATTAATGAGTCGGGCAGAATTTGCAACCACGGGTAGGGCTGAAACTTCATGCATAATAGCGCCTACCACCGGTCCTATCACTCCTGCAACACCCAATACGACCGATAGTAAATTCATGCTCATTGAAAATATAACATTGTTTCGGATTACACCCAAGCACGTCCGAGAGAGATCGACAAGATAAGGAATTCGTTCAATTTTATCTGTTAGCAAAACGATATCTGCTGTTTCCATAGCAATATTCGTACCGACTGTTCCCATCGCAATTCCTACATCAGCTTTTGCCAGGGCTGGCGCATCATTCACACCATCACCAACATAAGCAACCTTCAGCCCTTGCTGTTGATATTTGTCAATCAAGGCTAGTTTTTGTTCAGGTAAGGTGTTGGCAAACACTCGATCGACACCTAAAGATTTTCCAACGGCTCTTGCAGCAGCTTGATTATCTCCACTAATAAGTACAGTTTCTTGAATTCCGAGTTGTTTTAGGTTGCCAATTGCGGCATTCGATTCAGGTCTCACAGAATCAGAAATAACCATCAATCCGGCAATCGCACCGTCGATCGCTACAGGCAAAACAGTATTCCCTTCAGTTTCCAATAAAGCAATCTGATCTTGGGTGCTTGCTGGTGCGGAGATCTCTTTTGCAGTTAACATCCGGCTGCCAATGACAATTTCTTGACCTTGGACCACAGCCTTAATACCATGTCCAGGGATAGCCTCAAAGGATTTAGACAATGATGTGTTGAGATTTCTTTTTTGGGCGGCATGAACAATCGCCTTTCCAAGTGGGTGCTCACTTGATCTTTCTGCACTAGCAACCAGGGAATGAAGCTCGTCAGGTTGGATTCCATTCAAAGAAATAGTCTCTTTTAGACTTGGTTCCCCCAAGGTAAGAGTGCCAGTCTTGTCGAAAGCTACTACATCAATTTTACCCATCTGTTCCATAGCAGTGCCATTTTTTACCAAAACGCCGCGCTTGGCCGCATTACCAATTGATGCAACCACTGCAGTGGGGGTAGCTAGAACCAGTGAACAAGGACAAATAACGATCAAAACAGTGATTGAGCGCATAATATCATTGGTGATGAAATAAGTTGCGATGGCGATCACGATTGCTAACGGAGTCAGATATTGAGCATATTTATTTGCCACCCGTTGAACCGGGGCCTGGGTGCTGCGGGCTTCTTTCACTAACCGGATCATGTTTCCTATGGTTGTTTCACTCCCAACGCCCTCAACCTTGATCTCAATCGCACCGGAGGCACACAACGTTCCAGCGAATACTGTATCTCCTGATTCTTTATCTACGGGGATGGATTCGCCGGTGATGGCGGCCTGGTTTACAGAACCATCTCCCGAAACCACAATACCATCTACTGGAACCCGTCCACCGGGCCGAACTAAGACAATATCGTTTCTCCGAATTGAGTTGATTGAAACCTGAACATCTTCACCATCAATCCGGATCGTTACAATTTCTGGGACGAGACTTTCAAGTTCCCCGAGTGCATTGTCAGCTCGTGCAATCGTGAAGTCTTCTAACATTTCACCAACCAGCATCATAAAAGCGACAAGGGCTGCTGCGCTGTACTCGCCTACAATCAAGGCTGCAATCATGGCGATACTGACCATCACGCCAGCTGTCAAATTGAAATCGCGAATGATGTTGCCTGCTGCCAATTTGAAGATAGGAGCACCGCCCACCAGGGCTGATGCAAGGTAGAGCCAGTTAGCGGCTTGTTTTTGTCCTGAAAGACTAGCAACAAACCCCAGCACCAAGAGCAATGCATTCACCATCGTGATTATCGTGCCTGGGGACAAGATAAACCCCTGGTAGCGTTCAAAAAAGTTGGGTGGGGTTTTTTCGCAAGTAGTACAAACAAAAGTATCTTTGGTTTGTGTTTGAGTATTTTCCATTCTTAAGTCTTCTAATTATTCAGTAACCCCTAAGGGGGTTATGGCGTTTATTCGGCATCTAAATTTCACTACGCTTGTTGTTGGTGAATATTATACCTCGAATTTATAGTAAAATAGAATTCACAAGGAAGTATCCCGCGACTTATGATAAATCAGAAATGCTATATCCCCCCATAGGGTTAGTGGCAAACGCAGATCATTAGGCAAGCTTCAATTGTTATCTTTGGGAGTAAGTAATATGCAAATGTTCACATAGACCTAAATGATTGTGTCAAAGATTTAATCGTTCCACAACTGCCTGCAATTCGTCATCGGTAATGCCCAGATAGCGTTTGGTATAGGCAATACTGGCATGATTGAGCTTGTACATAATCAACGCCAGATCTACACCCTGCAAACGGGCATGATAACCCCAGGTTTTTCTCAAACTGTGGGTGCCGAAGTCCCCACGCAAACCTACCTGTTTGCAGATGGCAGTGATGAACTTCCAGGCCTGACCACGACCAATGGGTTCAGTAAAATCATTGGCTTTCGTGTTGAAGAAGAGGAAATTCTGTTGATGGCTGGCAATATTGGGGTATGCCGCAAGATACTCCTTGAAAATCTCACGAATACTTGTATTGACAAAGACCTCGTGGCGTTTGCCCCGCTTCTGCTCTTTGATCTGGAAACGGTGTATGAGGCCTTGTCGATCATCCATGAAATGACCGATCTGTAAACGCAAGAGATCCGAAACCCGCAGCGCAGTGTTGATCCCCACGGTGAACAACAACAGATCGCGAAAACGACCTTCCCCACGGAGCAAGTTTTTGATTTGAGCGATCTTTTTGCGGTCGCGAATGGGTTCAACAAAATTCATAAAAAGATGGAAACATAAAGTATGCGGGTGTCAATTGTGTCCACCAGGAACAGCATAACAAGAATGAATATGAAAAACAAGTACCGAAATACTGGCTTTTTCCAAAAGGTAGTTAACACATTAGACATTTTGTCTCCAATGACGATCAACGGAAAGATTTTGGTAAAGCGTCGGTGATAGAATATCGATACTCGTGCGGAGGGTAGGGGCAACGCTGGAGAGCGACCCCGAGCGCCGACACGAGTGACCGTTGACAGGGCAGAGGGTTGAGTGATTGCACCACCCTCTGTCCTTTTTTCTACCTGTCAATGATCCTGAAAAGCGATAAACTCATCCAAAACCTTAGCCTGAATCAGTCGTTGTTTTCCAAAAGCGACTGCATTTGTTCCAGGATTTCATCATGTCTAGTTTGTTCCAAGCCGGGGGTTTTGAGTTCCAGGATCAATTGTAGGAATGTTTCCTGGTTGGATACTAGCAAGTTCGCTGATGTGGGGTCCATGGCGGTAATGCCTTGATAATAATCTTGTTGCAGCATAGGATCAGAGACTTCAGCATAAATCATCGTGGTATCCAGATGCTCGTGACCAAGATAACGCTGGAGAGATGTCACCGGCATACTAGCTGCCAGCATCTGACTGGCAAACGTGTGTCTGAGACGTCTGGCATTCACGGAAACATCACACTGTTTTCCATAGCCAACTAAGCGCCTTTGTAAACAACGTGGGCTCATAAATCCACTTCTGTTGGCAAATAAGTAACCAGCCGTTTGAGCATAGCGGATGGCAAGGTGCTGTTGCAGAGCCATCGCCACAGTATCGCTGATGTAGACCATTCTGTCCTTGCGTTCTTTGCTGTTGCGGATGAAGAGCTTGCGGCTCTCCAAATCGACATCTTTCACAAGCAACGAACAAACTTCGCTGATCCGCAGGCCGCAATGCCAGAGCAGATAGAAACAGGCGAGATCACGAATGGCTAATTGCTGTAGATAATCGGTTTTGGCTTCCGTGATGGCCGTTTGAACACAACATTCCAATCGGCGAACTTGTTCTAGAGACAAGGGATGGGGTAAACGGCGTGGCGTGTCTAATATTTTGAGCTTCAGAATCGATTGTGGTACATCGAAGCCTTCCTCGACAAGAAATCGACAAAAAGCCCGGAAATAAATCAGATCCCAGTTGATGGTGTTGGATGTTTTCCCCCCACGCAACTTGGTGTCAATATACTCCTCAAGCCAACGCGGAGAGAACTGCTGCCACTCGCTCCACTCATAGTGTTGGACGAAAAAGGATATCATGTGATTCAATCGGCTGAAGAGCTGCCTTGTACGCTGCCGGAGGGTTTTTGCGGGCCAATTGCGCTGTTTCAATCGTAGAAAGCGACGCAGCGGCGTGCGTAACCATTCAGGTACCTCGTTCAGGCGTTCTGGCATCGCCAAGATATCTGCTCTTGGTTGAGCATCATCCGGGATGGACCACGCCGTGGGAGGTTGTTCAGGGGACTCGATCAGCGTATCTGCAAAGGTAGTGATAGGGGCCTCACCCATGGGACACCTCTGTCAAGATTTCGCAACTTTCGACCAACTTCTGAATCCCGGCATGATAGTCTTGTTCTACTTGCCTGTCTGCAATGCGAACATACAATTGGGTGGTTCGAATACTGGTGTGCCCCAGCATTTTCTGAACCGAAGTGACCGGCACCCCGGCTGCAATCATGCAGCAGCCGAAGGTATGTCTCAACTGGTGGCAAGTAACCCAAATATCTGCCTGGCGACAATACTTGGCCAGTTGAAGTTGAATCCCAGTGATCGTGATTGGCTTTCCCCGCCGGTTTAGGAATACACTTTTCTCAGCCTGAGTAGGATGGCTTGACAGATATTCGCTGAGCAATTGGGTTGCTGTGGCAGATAGATAAACGACCCGTTCACGTTGACCCTTGCCGTTGACCCGCAGATGCGGTGGGCGGGTCTCAGATAAATAAACATCTTCCAGGCACAGATTGACCACTTCTCCAACCCTCATCCCAGTATGCAGCATCAAGGTGAAGATCGTACGATCTCTCAGATGATCGCCGATTGCCCGAAAGAGCTTTTCGAAATCTTGCTGTTGTATATCTCTGGGGAGGTGGTGACTCTTATCAATGTAATGTCGGTGGGGGATGACTGGATTAGCGATCTGCTCCTCGCAGATATATGCCATGAAGTCAAAGAACATGCGCAGGGCAATCAGTCGTCTTCGGATCGTGGCAGGCGCCCGTCCCAGCCTTTGTTGCCATTCGATGAATTCATCGACATCATGTACGCTGATTGCTTCAGGCTTCTTCCCATTGATCCACTTGAAGAAAATGCGCACATCACTGGCATAATGCACAGCGGTACTGGAACCTGGTTTGCGTCGTCGCCAGTACCGTTCATATCCAGCAATTTCTTGGTCTGGAAACATTTTTCACCTCCGTGTGTGGTTTTTTGAGTGTACTTCAACCACTCACTTCGGTGGAGATGCCCCCTATTTTTCGGTTCTACTTAATGTAAGAAAGGTTGTACGACGCTGAATAATAATTTCAAAAGAAATATTAAACGATAGAATATATTATAGTTTTACAAATATTTTTGTTGAAATAGCTAATTAAATCAAAAAAAGGGTTAGTATAATCCAAATAATTGGGGGACAGGTAATAATAACAGACTATTGGGTAGATTTGCACGATCAACCTCACTTGAGTATTATCTCATGTCCTTCCCTTGAATGAAACGATTGAAAGCCCGGTCAGCTTCATTTTAGATTAGATAGGATAAATAAAATTTTATAAGTTCTTGTTATTCATCCATCATCTCTAAATTAATTGTTACTTCTGCATCATCGGTCAATCGCATATTTGAAGTATTTTTAAATTTTTTTTCTCTGTGCTTAGCCCATTGAATATGTCGCATTTCTAAATCACTTCTGGTGAACTTGAAGATCTCCTGGGTTACATTTTTGCTGTTAAGAAAATCGTCAAAAAGTGCAAAAATGTGAAAGGCATTCCGATAACGTAAGCGCCTTAACCACCACTCGAGCGGTTTTAATGCTAGCTCCTTGAGTAAAGAGGTTGGATTATCAATTTTCGATAATGCCTTTAGTGAAGGAGCAAGTCCTTTCAAATCAGCTAGTCGAAATAGAAACACTCGTTCACCATCGGGATCCGCAAGTTCAACTAAAGCTTTGCGAAGCTCAACAATACGCTTCTTGGCCTTTTTATGTGAGGAAAAGGATCCTGAATAATCGCATAAGGTATAAGATAACTCTCTAAGATAATCTCTTGTTTTAGAAAGCTGTTCTCTAATGTCAAGAGCAACATCAATCATTTCATCATAGGTTTCGATAGATTTTCGGTTAATCATCTTTAACCAGTTGTAGACAACTGGTGTCAATATAACACCATCGCGTCCTTGCGCAACGCAAATTCGATGAATGACCGAATTGATGTCTTCTACAGCATCATAGTAGACCATGTCGGACACGGAGAGTACTTGATGAGTCAGTAGCTCTCTCGCAATTAGCATACATTCAATTTCATTCCAACGTGATGGAATTAAAGGAAGTCTTGTTGAATGTGATAAAATAGTAGCATAAACATTGTCTACAAACGCTTCATGTATACTTTCTGCATACCGCCGCTCTTCAGCAAAACTTTTAGGATACACTTCTTTTGCGATTTCTATGAGCTCTAATTCTGAATCCTTGAATGGTATAGGGGAAAATCGAATGCGGTATGCCGGTAAACCGGACATTGAGATGTTGAAGACTTCTTTCATAAGTATGGGTTGATATTCCGGATCGACGACTGCTCCAGCGTCAACTAGCTTATTTACCACATCATCAGAATACCCATATATTATGACTTTATCATATAGTGCAATCGCTTCAATTAGTTTTATTAGAGATAAAAAACCGAAAAAATGAAAACGTTTTCGAAGATTACCATTAGTACTTCTTATCCAGTGGCGCAAATCTTCTAACGCCAATGTTGTAAGAATCACCCATTGCCTGGGAGACCAAATTTCATCATCTACTAGAGATCTTGCGGGGAATAGATTGTTGAGCAATATAGCTTCTTTTCTGGACATAATCAACGGTATTTATATATTTTTAAAAACACTCAGGGTCTAGTGTGATTTACTAGGTATGTGCTAAAAATTATACATCAATTGTTTTGATTATAACTTAATTAACCCATGTATAAGACAAAGATTAATACCCAACTTTATCCATCACAAAAGTGTAATTAAATAACTATTCACGAAAAACTAAGAAATATAAGCTAAAACAAATTATGTACTCAAATGTTTTAGATCAAAAACGTGTTCAACAAAATCCATATAACCATGTGAACACAAGCTCTGCTGAGTTAGATTATGTCTACATAGAACACAGTGGCAGATTTAAATACAAAAAACAAGGACCGATTCCGGTCCTTTTCTTACCTATGTGAACTCGATGGTTATTATGTTTGTTAAATTGGCTCTTAGTTGCTTTCCGACGAGAGCATAACCGGTTTGGCGTTTTTGCTCCGACTGCTGTTGAAATTATATCCAACTCTAGCAAATCGCGCCGCGTACCACCTTGGCTTCGCCAAGCCCAGTTAATGCAGGGTTGGGCTGCTCTCTGCTTTATTTGTGTTTAGTTTCTGGTAAATATCCGCGTGGTCCAATAGCTAAACTTCTGACAGTGCCACCGATAATCCTACTTTGATTACTGCATCTATAAACCCGAATTGTAGTTTCAAGCGCGGTATGCAAGAGACCTTTCAGTGAGTTTAAGTTTTTCGGGTCTCTAGGTATAGAAACGTTTGGGATTAAGTTAAGATAGCTAAACCCTTGTTGGAGTTTATCCCAAATAACTGAGTAGAAGAAAAAGTCACCATTTCGGGTAATGTACCCATTATTAAGGATATCCAAATTTTCTTTGAGTGACTTATCTTTGCAAGGAAAATCTTGATGTTTCTCGAATAGTTTTCGTGGCTGGCCTACCCATCTTGGGTGTACAGCAATAAGACGATTTCTGCCATCAGCCATCTTTTCAACATCATGATGGATTTGCATAGCACCATGCCCATTGTGAACATGATAAAAAAACGGACGCCTTTTGCCATCTTCCCATTTAGCGTATCCCGCAACATGCACACCTAGACCCCGCGTATCAGTTAATGGTTTGTTATGACAAGCTTTATTGAGTGATTTTACTAAATGGTCTGCGAACGAAGACAAATCAGAATAATTGTCTGACACAATTACCCGCTCTAACCACTGGTCAAAACGAATTGATGTCACAGAGCCAATCATGCCCCAATAAGAAATTCCCGCTTTTATTGAAGGTACTTCCAATAATTTACGCCAACCTTGCTGGTCAATTTCTACAATCTTGTTCCCGCGCAGTTTTGTAATAGCTGAGTCTGCGGCCATCACTATTCCTACGTTTGAAACTTCTGTAATTACGAGGGTCATAGCTTATTTTCCGTGATTTCATTGGGTATCTCCAAGCAACACAACGGTTTGTGCTTCACTCGCCACCCGGCTGTGGGAAATAGCCTTCGCCTACAAGACCACCTGAAAGCGCGTGGAGCCGCCGATACAAACGCCCGATAGCGGCGTCAGCTCCATGCAAAGGGTAGCCGCAATTACTGGAGTTTTTCTCTTAATTGTGTTGCGAGGTTCTCAATAAGTCCGAGAAACTCGGTGACCTCGTCTTGCGACGGTATGATCTTGGTTCCAAGTAGAGAAGGATCGCTATTGGTCTTCCGAATGAAACTTTCGTCCGCTTCACCGAAGTTGTGAATCCATACATGACGGACTTGGAAGAGATAGTAGAGCCTTGAGTACTTCTCTTCTCCCACGAGATCCTTCAATTGGATGGACGTGTTCTCTTCGAGTGCTCGACAAAGAGCATCTAGGTTCTGAAAGAGATTCCTCGGCTTTTGTGGAAAGATCGTTGGGAATTCCTCTCGCAATCTCTTCCCCAAGCTGTCGAAGGTCGCGACTCCGCCCGACACTGTATCAATAAGCAGGGCTTCTCTGAGTTCACTCTCTTCATTTGGTATTCTTTTGAGCACTCCCAACCGCTTCCTGGATACCTCAAGTGCCTTCTTGAACATTGACATTGTTATGGGGCGAGAGCAATCTGGACATACTGCAAAGACTCCGTAGATCGAAAACATGAGTCCGCAAGAGTCACACATTACTTTGGTCTCAAGATCTTTCTCGGCGTAGTACTTGACCGGTAGATTGAATCCACTGGCGCTGACTTTGATCGAGAATAACGAATGCCGTGTGGAACGCTCTAATTGCTTGAAGCTTCTTTCCAATTGAGCCAGTGAAGGGCCCAAAACTTCTCTCACCGCAATGGATTGCGCATATTCGAGTTGGGATTGAGTGATGTACTCGCCGCTATCATCTGTATGTTCACAATAGGGGCAGGTGCACGTTTCAATACCCGGTAGGCCGGTACCGAGCTTCAACTTGAAGTACTCTTTGCATTCGGGGCATTCTCTGCCTACCATTCCCTCATCATCAGTGGGTAGTGTGATAGTCATTGTTATCTCATCTGACATTGCCTGTTCCTTGTTCAGCTCGCTTCCCACTCTGATGTCATTGCTTGTATACCCGCTGCTGGATGCCAAAATAAAGTAATAAGGTCTAAATTTATTCGGCCTTCTGTATCTTGTTGCTGAAGTTGTAAAGCGGTTGTTTTTAACATTTGGAATCTATTGTCACCTAGCCCATAAATAAGGTAGATAGCATGATGGTATCTACCACGCTGCCTAAAAGCAGTTAGCGTTCTTATATCTTTTTGAATATCGCGCCGGACAGCATTTACAGGCTTAACTTCTATGACGGCCAAGTTTCCTCCCATATCACCTGGTCTATGCAAGAGCAAATCAGGTTTGGCATTTGTCATATCTCTTCCTCGCATTATTGGATGTGCTCTTTTATCTACCTCCCCACCTAACGAATAACCGAAATTGTCTCCCATTTGCACTCTGAGTTGATGATATAACTCATAGCAATAAACACGCTCTCTGTAAATAGGCAGTGGAGCACCATCAATTGGCATCAAGATATATTCATCTGCGATATGAGCAGTAGCAATTATAAAACACTCTTGAAAACGTTCAATATCTTGAGTAAGTGTTTCCCTGGTGGCTATATTATTATTCATTGTCTACAACTCAATTTGTATCCGAAGCGAAGTTTCTAAGTAGATCAAACCCTGCTTCTCCTTTATACTTTTGAAATTCCTTTGCTTTATCAGTTATATCGGATTTTGGCAAAGGTAAAGAGAATTTCCCGGCATTTTTGCCAGTTTTATTCATGCTCGCAAGTTGAACCACATCTTTTGATGGAATTACCCATAATGTATCATTTGCTTCAATGTAGAAAATGAAAAAGTAATTATCATACGGACTGATCGACATCGCTGCAAATAAATTCCATTGTTTTGCTTTTGTTGACCTTGCTTTTATTTGAATGTCAACATAACAATTATTATCTAACCGAATAATGCAATCAATTCCCTGATCATCTACCAAAGTCATATAAACATCAAAACCCCGCCGGAGTAATTCTGCAATAACAACATATTCCTGCCTTTTCCCAAATGATGCCGAATCTCTATAACTCATAAATCATTACCTTTGAGCGAGCTAACGGTTGATAAGCAAATGACTTAATGCTCTATTTTAACTATACTCATACTATACGAATCAATTTTGAGACATACTGCGGATATAGTCATCCTAGAGAACATTATCAACACAAAATCTGAGTATAAAGAAATTCAAAGGCGCTTATCCCTAATAATATCACGGTAACTGATTATAACAATAAATATGAAACCAAAACTTAAAAAGGGTTCTCAAACATAGTCTAGACCATCTGTATTTTTTTCAAAACAGCATTCTCCCCGACTGATTAGAAATTTACTATTACTTTTTCAACAGACTGGAGGGTTGTGCGACCTTTTTGAAGTTACTCACTTTATTAAAAACAGAATTAAAAATGGGTTGATTTTAATACTGGAATTAGGGTCATCATTATGTTAATTTAGGTAAACTCTATAAAGACAATCTTGTCATCAATGAAGGAAAATGAAAAAAGATCAAAGTACGAGCAACCGAAAATATCTCAAAGCAGTCTAAAAATATTAGATAAATTAAGCAAGGAGATGGAATTAGATAAAACATTCATATTAGACATAGCAATAGTGGAGTTAGTTAATAATATGTTTGAAAAGGAAGGAGATCGGATAAAAATGTTTGCTTGGTTCAGCCGTAATTAATTTATGGGGGAAAGATATATACCAGACATAGCAAAAAGGGGGAAATTGCTGGAGAAATCAAATCCACAACCAGAAGTAAGAAAAAATGCTGAAAATGCAGAAGATTGGATGTTTGTTGATGAAGCCAAATATTTATACAGGATGGCTACTATTTATAAAGATAGACTGATTGATCCAATCTTGAGGACGGACAGAGGCCGACTTCCCGATCCTGTAATCAGTTTTAACAATCGTAGGAACTATAGAGTTCTAGCTTCTTATTCGATGGTCAGAAATCCTCAAGGATTACTAGATGAAATTACTTTTAACACCCAACAATATAATTACGTCGATGAAAACGAAGATAGAGTGTATTGGATTTTTGGAAGATGGGCACAATTAGAAACATTGCTCCATGAACAAGTCCATCTCTGGCAGCAAAACTTTGGCGATCACCCAGTACAGATTGGTAAACCGTACCACAATAAAGAGTTTGTAAGTAAATGCAATTCATTAGGTCTTTATCCAAAACTAGGGCCTGGTTACCACATAAAAATGGCTGATGGACTTTTTGAAAATCTAATGAGTGAGCTGGGGATTGAAAAACCTGATCCCTTGCTCATTCCAGAAAAAGCAAGGCGGTCAGATTGGTTTAAAGAATTACTTGGTGATGATGACAAACGAAAGAAAGGCACATCAACGTTAAAGAAATGGGTATGTCCGAATTGCGATTTAAAAGTAAGGATTGGGATTAATAGCGATCCAGAGCTCATCCATAAACCCTGTGGTGAAGTACTCATAAAAGATGATGGATTAACACATACTATCTATAATAATAGTGGGTGGACTTCTAGTGAGAAAGAAAACCAGCACAATTGCACCGATCTATAATAAAACAAACTTATCACAAATACTTAACTCGGAACTAGACACATATCATTCACAATAACGAGACAATTGACAAACAAAGGAGAGTCTGTAAAGCAGCTTCATCAGCACGACAAGAAGAAGTGAAAAGATCAACACCAAAACACTACCAATTTTTAGCCAGCTTTTCCAATTCTTACCATGATCTTGTATCCTCATTACAAAAAGATTACTACGTCCATCATTCAAAATCAAGTCTGAAAATATACAATAATCCAAATTTCTTTATAAGTGGGGCATCTTTACTACCACATTTCTTTAAATTCAGCTAATTAAATTCGACTTGACAAGCACTATAAATTCCTTCACTATGAGATATGTATTTGAAGCATTTCGGCTTGTCAGAACTCCCATTTAAGATAACTCCCGACCCCCGTTTTTTGTGGTATTCGGATCAACATAAAGAAGCCAAGGCCAAGATCGAGTATCACCTTTCGCAGAAAGATGGTCCAATATATTTGAGTGCGGATGTGGGATTAGGCAAGACTTCAATTGCTCAACGGTTACGTGATGAATTCTCCAATGATAAATCTAAAAAAGTTGTCCTTGCTTTTGCCCCTAATCTTCGAACAGCTAATCAATTCATAAGATTTATAGCTGAAGAGTTCGATGTAAAAACTGCCAGGTCATATGCGGATACATTGAAGAACTTTGAGAGGTATTTAATAGAGCAATACAAAGCTGGTGTTACTCCAATTCTTATTGTGGATGAAGCTCAAAACTTACCTTTTGATACTTTAAAAACAATTCATCACCTTTTCAACTTCACAACGAAAAATGAGTTCCTCATACAAATAGCTCTCTTTGGTCAACCTGATCTACACAAGCGGATAAAACGGTTCAAATCTCTTGCCAGTCGCATGTATATGGCAAAGTTACAGCCATTTAACATCACACAGACTAAAGCAATGATGAGATTCAGATGGACCGTTGCTGGTGGAAAGAAATTACCTTTTCAACAAGAAGCAATTACTGAGATATACCGTCTTACTGGAGGAATCGCCCGTAATATTTGCAAACTTTCTAACGAAACCTTACTCAGAACTGTTGTAGAAAAACGCAAGATTATTGATCGAGATACAGTAATTTCATCGGCCAGGGATGCATTTGAGGAGGTTCAATAATGGGTGTCTATGACGAATTATTAAAATTAGATTCGGAATCACCTACTCCGAAAGTTACTGGTGAAACTAAAAAGCTTGGGAAAGAGATAAGAGCAACAAAGAAAACCGAAAATGTAGTCGATCAGTCGACTGACCAATCGACCAATCGATCGATTGACTGACTGGTTGACCGATCCTATTATTGATGTTGATGAATTGGGATCTGTGGTAGAACGGCCGCGCGCTTTCTACATAACTCAGAAAGTAGATCTTTGGCTTGATGAATCAGTAAGATATTTGAAAGGCAAGGGTATGCATAAAGTAGATCGATCGGTGTTGATAAATGCATTACTCCATAATGAAGGGTTGTATAAACAAAGGTTTCTAAATAAGATCAGGAAGAGGTTGCTGGCTCACTTGACGAATAAATCTTTGAGAAGAGTGCAGTCGACTGATTAGTCGACCAACCGATTGATTGACCAATTGATAGATCAATCGATTGACCAATTGATTTGACATTTACCTTATTATATGCTTATCTAAGCGCATACCTAAATTGGTAGGGTTGGAATTAAAGCCCTTTGAAAGCCCTGGTAGTAAGTAAGAGATGTCGTCTGCAAAATCCATCCTTTTGGATGTGTAGCTTAGAAACGCTACTACGACCTAGGAGAAATCCGAACTGAAAGGCTATCAGGCCGACGTCGCCGGAGAAAAAAGAACGGCTGGAAATCGAGGAAGTAGAAACGCCTCGGGGTTCCAAGGCGTCGTAAAAGTTTATATATCGTTGTTAGAAATTCTGGCAATCAAAGAAATATAGCCCAGATTTTTATAAATAACGAATTTGCGTCAGCAAATTAAATATATATTCGACGGGGATAGTGTGTCAAGCCCCAATTTTGCTATCAAAAGGGCAGGATTAGTTGAAAACTTGACAACTTCACTTTGCATTTGCTAGTCTGTATTGTTCATCTAATAACGGAAAACATAACGGTAATAAATTGTATTGGATAAACCAATAATCACATATGCAAAAAGAGAGGAAATCACACCAGGGTGGTGAGCAAGAACGTGAACCGTTCATCACAATCGATGATTTAGTTATAAAAGCTGAAGACCTTTTTACTGGACTAAAGAATTTGAGTGAGACCAGACATCCTTTAGATATTAGAAAGGGTGTTAGAAAGGGGGTGGAGGATATGACAGATCAGAATGAAAAAAGTAGGACGTTGAAAGCTGGATCTAAGACTTACTTCTTCGATATCAAAAAAACCAAGGATGAAAAACCTTTCTTGGTGATTACTGAGAGCCGTTTCAAGGGCGAGGGAGAAGAAAGGGAGCGCAGCGCAATTATTGTTTTCCAAGATAATGCAGAGGATTTCGCAAGAACTGTGTCCGAAATGATTACAAGAATTTTATAAAAGATACTCTCTATCGAATCCGTTACATGCTATTATGAAAGTCTATGTTGCCTTGGCCATCCATCTTAAAAAGAAAAAATGATGATTTAATCCTTGGCCGAACCGGTCGACACTCCTTCTTACCCAGGTTCAGTGTTTCTTCCCATGTGCGTAAATTACATATGTATATAGTTGGTCTAACCGGACGTGGTAAAAGCAAATTCCTACAAAACTGCCTTGTACAAGATATCATGGCAGGACGTGGCTGCGCTGTGATTGATCCCCATGGTGATCTAGCCAAGGACGTACTCCGCTCCTTAATTTCTAAAGGATATTTCAACGATGAGAGTGCATATGAACGTGTCGTCTACGTCGCACCACGCCGTCGTGATCACATTGTTCCCTTCAACGTCTTATCAAAAACCGATCCTTCCATGGAAACGTACGAGGTTGCTCAAAGAGTAATATCGGCTTTCATGCGTACCTGGTCCAGGACGCTTCTGGAACCACCCCGCTTTCAACAGATCATGCGCTCTTCCCTTGCGACTCTAATTGAAACAGAGGAGACCCTGTGCAACCTCTACCGCTTATTGACAGATGATGAGTTTAGATCTTCGAAATTGCAGGAGATTTCAAATCCAAAAGTGGCTGCTGATTGCAGGACTTTTTTTGAGAATGAATATGACCAGTGGGGGAGAGATAGAAGTACGATGATTAGCAGTACCACCAATAAGGTGAGCGCACTGACGGACAATCCCAGCATTTTTTATATGCTTGGACAACGAGAGAACAATATAAACATCAGAAAGATTATGGACGAGGGAAAATTCTTATTCGTTGATTTAGGTGATTGTGATGATGAGACGAAACGTCTATTCGGAACCCTGATTGTCACCGGCTTTGAACAGGCAGCACTTTCAAGGGCAAGGGCTCCGTATGAAACTCGTAAACCTTATTACCTATATATCGACGAATTCCAGGATTTCGCCTGTCATCCAGGAGCTGCAGAGACTTTTAGCCAAATGCTCTCACAGGTCCGCAAGTTTGGCTTGCATATGATTCTGGCAAACCAGAGTATTGCACAACTGGATACCCGTCTTCAAACCGCGCTTGGAAACGCCCAGACCATCGTAGCTTTCCGTATTTCCAGAGCAGACGCTGATGTCTTTGCCCGTGTGTTAGGTGAAGTAGACCCTCATTCTGTTAAACACAAAAGCAGCCATTCATTTCAACACCCAGTCTTCTCTCCCATTTTCGAACAATGGGAACAATTCGTTCAATTCCTTACAAAGCAGCATGTGCGCCAAGCCACTGTTAAAACTGCTGATGACCGATTAGCTGTTATTTGGTCAGAATTTGTACGTGAGGGTGGGATTTCTGAAGAGGAATTAGAGCAAGTAATTAAAAGAATTCTCCAACAGTATAGCCGTCCTTACAAGACCGTATTAAATAGTCTTGTTAAAATAGACCAGACAGACGATCTGAATTCAATATTCAGTTATTGATTTGGTAAATCGATAGTTCACTACTCGTTTTTGAATATCGAATTCATTAATTACTCACTAATAAACTGTTCGTTTACTTGTTCGTTTACCTGTTCATCAAACCGAACAGGTATTCTCAAGCCTTTGGACAACTTGTCCTCGGCTTGAGCCAGAAAAAGAGCTGGCTTATCTCGGGGAGGCCATTTCTACGCAGATTATCGCCGATAAATCGGCTATAAACAGCTCTGTCAGACCCCCCAGCTCGATAAGCCAGGGCGTCGGATCTCCCTCCATTGTTTATCAATCACAGGTTACACAAGCAACCCGTGATGATCAAGAGAAAAAGATACAAAATTTACGGTCAATAATCTCAGAATTACGAAATGAAGAAGCTCGATTAGGAAGGTTGTATATATCAGGAAAAATAAGTGAAGAATCTTACGATCAACTTCATGCGGAATGGAAAGAGAGGATTCGTAATACTGAGTCAAAACTATGCGATATTGAAAGAGGTTCAACAGAAATAATGGATGATTTAGATCTTGCTATATTACTTCTTTCAAATATAGCTACTCTATACCACCGCTTAAATGAAAAAAATCGAGCATTCCTCTTGCAGATACTAGTAAATCGAATTATAGTTAGCTATGATGGATTAATCATCGGTCAAGATTTACACTCACCCTTCACTTACCTTCTGAAAGTATATGAAGGTTTACAGGATTCAAAGAGACAGTTAAACCGTTCGGAACAGGTTGGCTTAGGGGTGCTCGAGAGGTCTTTGTCCTAATAGAAAATAGGGGGTTCTATTTTTAAAAATCCTTGGATAAAATATTCCAGGGAAACAAAAAGGTGGGCCGTGAATGAGGAGAATAACACCCACGACCCCAACCAATCAACCGTTGCTATCCGATTAACTTGTTGCAATAAATATACCAAACCATTCTTTATTCTTATTAAATTGCTTACAGTTGTGCAATATTGTTTTTGACCTTTTTCCCCTTCAATATTAAAATATTAGAGAAATGGCGACCCAGTTTAGTAAGCAAACACCAAACTGGGTCTAAGCAACACCGTTGGGGCAAAACGGTATTGCCTGCAAAGGAGTATACATTCTCAGCCCTGACGGTCAATGTAAGGGCTGTTTTGTTACTTCATAGTAAAATATGGAATAATTGAAACGGAGTACACAAAACCCTCTGCTTTTCCTGGGGACAACAGCCCATAACTCAGTGGATAGAGCGTTGCCTTCCGGAGGCAAAAAACCGCGTTCGATTCGCGGTGGGAGTGCCTTTAACTTCAAGTAAGTTTTCAACCCCTGATGATCCAATCAGGGGTTGCGTGTTTGGAATCAAAAGATAAACACCAACATGCGTCGATTTATCCCTGTAATAATAACCTTATGGCTGGTTTCTTGCGGACCATCCCAGCTCTCGCAGCCTCAAACACCCTGGCAGTACACGGACTTGCGGGCTCTGGACGCCGCCGATGCCCCCACTCCTTCAACGGATATCCTGTCCGTCTATACGCGGACTGTCAATCACGAAATTCAAATCCGTCTTGATTTTCTGGACCACGCAGATCCCATAGACTTCGATCTCTATCTTGTTTTGGACACCAGCGAAGGTGGTTCGACTGAACTGCCAATTGATGCACCAGCAGGAATTGAATGGGATCATCTTATCGTAATTCCAGCCTATGGAAATATCCAATCTTTTGGCAAAAGCGTAGATAACAATGCCAATTTAGGGATTCGAGTGCTGCGCGACCCAATTCGGGATACAATCCAGATTAGTGTAAACCGCTCCGCTCTTGAAAGTCCGCACTTCGCCCCCTGGTCAAAACCAGATTACAAAATGTCTCTCTATACCACCTCTTCCGGTTCTCGGACTCCATGCGACTATGTAGGTCCGCTTGGCTTTCAAGACCCACCCCCACTCCCAGCACCCGTGTTATTTTCTTTCTGGAACTCAATGCCTGCCTTCACCCCATCCCAAGCGCTTCGCAAGTGGGATGGCGCTCATACTGGTCCAATGGGAGGCAGACACGGCTTGTTTAATTTGTTGAGAACCGCTCGCAGCAGCGGCATTCATTTGGTCCTATTGGACACCACAGCACCCGCTGCGCTATCCGCATTGGACTTTTTTCATGGATTAGACCTGGTTCGCAGTATGCAAGGGGATGGTTTGCTCACATTGCCTATAGCGCTACCTGACGAGGACTATTCTCCAATTGGTTTTCCGGAATCTGCCATCCAATCCTTATTAGAAAAAAATGATCAAATCGTAAATCAATTCAATTTACGCCCCCAACCTTTTCTTTATGCACCTTCCGGGCTGCCAGAAATCCCCACCGGACCTCAGGTCGTTTTCACCAAATTCCAACCGCAAAGAAATGGGATATCAACAATGCAGGTGCCAACTTTCCACTTCCGTGGTCAGACAATTATTCCAATTCCTGACTATACGAATAAGGATGCAAGCCGGCAAGCTGAATTGAGCGGTCCTTCAATGGATACCCGCCGGGCATTAATAAATACAGCCATCTCTGATAATTCGTTAACCGAAGGCGAACAACCTCGCATTCTTGCGCTGGGTGGTAATCTCCCTGGGAGCACCTGGGGGAACCCGCAAATAGCCCGGGCGACTTTCCAATATATTGCCTCCCGCCCCTGGATAAAGCCGCTCGATCCTCATGATCTGGTCTCATTGCGTTCATCTGAAGTCTCATCTTCCACATCCATCCCCTGGCAGTCATTCAGCCAAAGCAATCAATTTTACTTACAAAAAGAACAAACGAATGAACTATTCACTGCTCTCTTGAACGCCCCCCAAAATCAATTAAGTCAAGCTGCCTGGGATGCATTTCTAACCCTTTTTAATCCAGTTTACCCTTATTCGACAGACTTACCTGCACTAAGGGCAAACTACATCCTGCAGATATGGTCGCTAATCGAGGCCGCTAAATGGGCAGATGCCCCCTATACAGCTATTGATTGCAGACAGGACTACGACCGGGATGAGCAGCCAGAGTGTATACTCGCATCTGAAGAATATATTGCGATGATCGAACTGGACGGCGGATACCTGTCCTTCGCTTTTGCTCGCACACCGACCGGCATCCATCAACTGATTGGACCCTCCTCCCAGTTCATCACTGGCATAAGCGACCCTATGTTTTGGAATTCTGATGGTGGTGTTTACTCCGATCCCAGGGTGATCCCTGTAGTGGTCCCATAGAATTGGACACTTATTAAGCGTTTCTTAGGGGGATTCCATAACCGATTGGACATGTGACTGCCACCAAGCAATCTCATACTCAACCGGAGTCAAGTACCCCAGTGAT
>SDBT01000893.1_pt1 | contig 49969 bp, 72 predicted proteins | sample 2277101 | NCBI WGS metagenome assembly SDBT01 (sample SAMN10404973, study PRJNA504765) | marine sediment metagenome | isolation source: marine sediment core GS10_PC15, 103 cmbsf | place: Arctic Ocean: Southern Knipovich Ridge | collected 2010
AGAGCGATAGCTTCGTCAAAAACTTCATGGCAGCCTTGATGAATCTGTTATCAGACGGTCATATAACAACCAGCATATACACAGACCACGATGGCACTACTAGAAGTGGCGCTTCTAAAACTACCTGGGAGTATGCCGGTTACCCGTTTATTCTTAACGCTCCAAGTAATAACGATGATTACGGCATTAGAATTGGAACAGGAGATACGGCTGTAACGGCGCTCGACATCGACTTGGATACCTTGATAGAAAAAGGTGTCGGAGTAGGGCAGCTAAGTTATGGGGCACAAAGCTGGGTAGCCACTCAGGAAAGCGGAGCAAATGTTGATTGGAGCCTATTAAGAACGTTTACAAATTCAAGCGGATCGACGATAATAGTTGCAGAAATCGGGATGTCGCTGCTTACCGTCAGCTATTATTGTCTCATCACTCGGGATGTCTTAGCAGCCACTGTCAGTGTCGGAGATGGCGATGCGTTTGTAGTGGAATATATTTGGAGAACGAAGGTGACGACATGAGTTTAGAGTTGAGAAAAAGGATCATAATCCAAGATGGGGATGGAAAAATCACTTATGATAGCGGGGACGTGCCTTCTCATAGTTTTGTGAGGCAGTTCTTGGATATGATGCAGGTTATATGGGGCAATGTTACGTCCCCCGTAGGGATCACTAAGACTACGGCTGGTATCCATTACACAATGGTTAGTGATACTCATTGGGATAAGGCTGATTACCCATTCAGCATCGATAATGATCTTGATAATGAAGACTGGGGAATACTGCTTGGAGATGATGATAGCACTCCAGAGGCAAACGATAACTTTCGCATGGATTCGGTAATCGCATCTGGTGCAGGAGTCGGTCAGTTAAACTACGGTGCAACAACGTGGGATGCAGGAATCACAGTAGAAGGAAACGAATGTCGGTGGGGTTTCACCCGAACCATGACAAATAATAGTGGGGGGGATGTGGTCGTGAAAGAAATCGGGGCATATGTGCGAATTAATCAAACCCCGATTCATTATGCTTTGATAATGAGAGACGTTCTGAGCCCCACAATCACAATCCCTGACACAGAGTCCATGACTGTAAAATATACAATAAAAACGAGTTCATAGCCTTGAAAATTGAAACTGAGTTTGGGTTATTACTCCAAGCCCAAGTGGTAAATAAAGACGGTAAAATAAAATCTGATACAGGGAAAATAAAGGCAAAATGCTTCACAAGAAACATGGCCGCCACCTGGGCCACTATCCTAGTGGACAGGATTGCATATCCATATGTAGTTAACACAGTAAATTTTAACGATGCAGTCGTGACTAAGAATCTCTGGAACAACCAAACATACATGATCAACATCAAGTACCCTGATGATGACACTATTGGAATCGTTGTTGGAAGAGACGATACAATGCCAGAGAGATGGGATAATGTTTACCTCGGCGACTTTATTATCGGTGGGGCAGGAAGCGGTGAATTATCCTATGGTACTATGAATTATTCAGATAACCCCAGACCCGTTTCCGGTGGCATAGAATGGACAATTTACAGGGAGTTCATAAATAACAGTGGAAGCACGATAATAGTCAAGGAAATAGGGTTGCTATCAAAATTATACAGCGGTCGAAGCGCACTCGTCGCCCGAGATGTACTGCCAAACAGCCAATCAGTTTCGGATGGAGATACGTTAAGAATAGCTTATACTTTCAGAGCAGGAATCGGGTATACTCTACAATTTCTCCAACTAATAGCAGATATATGGACTTTCAGAAGTAAAGCTACTCCCATTAAACAGATAGACGGGGATAGTGTCGCAGTGAGTAGTACAGGCAGTTGGTCTGGTTCGTATTATCCTATGAGTTTTAGATATGGCTTCCTTACTTATGATGATGACCGGGATGGAATAATACTTGGGGGCGGAGATACAGCCGAGACGTTAACAGATTATGCTCTCGATGCCATGATATCCTCAGGCACAGGCCCAGGTGAATTAGTCTACGGGTTCCAAAGGTATTACACCGTAAGCAATGTTGAAACCCAATTTAAACCGACTTCTGACGGGTATATGAATATCATTTTTGAAAGACTCTTTGAAAACAGAACCGCCTCAGACATCACTGTTAGAGAAGTTGGACTCGCTGTGAATTATGTATCGACAACCGCAGGGAATCAAGCATTGATACTCCGAAAGGTGTTGGACACTCCTGTAACAATCCAGCCCGGAGGTTGTCAAACAATCCTTGTTTATCTTAAATTCCCTCAAGGCTAAATCTTATCAGAATACTTCGTTTCCACGAATAACTTAAGAGCATTAGCCCTTTCTTATATTTATTATGTCGTCATTAACTAGATGGCTTATTCATATGAAGGACGGTAAAACACTTACCAACCAAGACTGCTTCCCCCACGAGATAGATGAAATGGCAAAGCGGGGATACAGCCCTGAAGATATCACAAGCGTAGAAAGAATCATCAAAGGAAGACACCTCACAATCAAGAAATCAAAGTTCATCGACACTTTCTTTGTGGCCAGCGAGGAAGGACTTGACGTCAAGATGGGCAGCAGCCACCAAGCCCCAGCCGTAGTCACAAAAAGAATAATCGGCTGCTACATCAAAGGAGCCGACCCTCCGCTACAGGTACGCCTCACCATGGATCCTAGAAGCTTTAACACAAAATTGGAGTTCATTCGGGTAAAGAAAATCTCCCTTACAGGAATCAGCGCTAAGCCTGTGAAACCAAAGAAGAAGGGGGTACTCGATGTCATGCATTCTAAAGAGATAATAGAAAGTCACTACTCCATTGTGAAATCAGAGGACATTGCTAAGTTTTTCACCACGCCTCATGGCCTCAGTTGCTTCCTGAAAAAACCAGCGATCAGGGCAGAGCTTATCGTAAGAAACCAAAATGTGCTACTCGGGTTCACAGATAAAGGCAGCATCCTTAAAATCCAGTAAATTCCTCGCCTGCCCTTTCATTTATTCACTAAAATGAAATAGTTTTTTATATTGTGAGTTAACTTTACTCATTGGGAGAAACGAACTCCGTGAGTAAATCAGCACCGCAAGTTAGCTTTAGCGTGACTTCTATCAACTACGGCACAATCGATGTAGGCGGTTCTTCTGCTTGGCAACAGTATAGCATTTACCAGGCTGGTAACAGCACCAGCTGGGCTAATGCTATTAACATGAGTATCTCTTTCAAGGAGAGCTCAAACGCATCTGAAGCCAGGAAAGAGAGCTGGGTACGCGTAAGTTGTGTCTCAGCAGACGCCCACATCCAATCAGTTGGTGGAAATGAATGTTTTGTCGGTAGCATATATGCTGCCGGAGGGTCGGCCATCGTGCGAACCCTTACATCAGTCGCCGCTGACGCTACTACGGCTGGAAGAGTTGCTTTCTACCTGCACCACAGATACCAGTATACTGGTTAAAGTGAGCAGAGAAGCTTCGCCTTTCCGTAGGTGACATAACACTCAGCTACTTCAAGATAAGACTCCTCTCCTGCGTGACTCGGTGTCAGCCCTTAAGGGGTTAGAGGCCGGGTACAGGCAGGAGCTTTTTTTAAAGTAAGTTACTGCTGAGAAACGACGTCTCTTAAAACAGTAACAATTTGAGCAGCTTCATCCCGAATGTCGAAGTATTTCTCTGCAATTTTTCGGCATTTAACGGCTACACCAGCTCGGTCATCAGCGACTTCTCCAGCGACCTCCTTTAGCTTTATTCCAAGGTCTTCAAGGTCAAAGGCTTTAACATATTTGTACGCGTGTTGATCCCCATGCGGGTCTGTGTCCCATGTTATTACTGGGCAGCCACAAGCTGTCGCTTCCTGCATACTTCTGGAGAGGTCGCCATAGATCGCTGATCCGAAGAGCACGTCGCCTCGGGTGTAGTAGTGTTCGGGGTAATCAACTATGCCTCTCATCCCTTGTTTACCCAAGAAATCTTTGAAGTGGGCTCTGTCCATGATGTCTTTCCATGTCTTAGCTTGGATGTTTGCTCCCCAGACATTAAGCCGGATGTCCTTGTTCTCCTTATAGAGGGCGTTCATAGCATATAGAAGATATAGCGGGTGTTTGATATTACGCCAAATTTCACCGTAGAGAATACTTGGGTCCCCATCAAGGTCTTGCTTCACGGAGCTTCTCTGCCACCAGCTTAGATCTATCCCTTTACTGACTCTATGAATCTTCGTGCCTGAGGGATCAAATACACTCCACATTTGCTCAGCCCGTTTACTTGTAACGAATGAGCATTCGAAGCGGTTTATCCAACTCGCTGATGAAGTGAAGCTTTTTGATTTATCACCTGGCATCAACTCATTAGTTAAAGAGGCTTCGGGGGTGCCGTGAGCAAAGTATGCTTTTGGAGTAAGTTCAGCGACGCGTGTTGACATTGTTGAGTGTATCATGTGGATGTCGGCCCATTTCATGGCCCAGCCCCAATCTTGGGTTCTCATTTCCATGTGGTAGGGATCAATTCTTCCTCCTTCAGCTACTTTTTTAACAACAGAGGGAGGAGCATTAGCATTAGGAGTTTCGCAGAGCCCCGCTAGAACGCCTTCTATTTGGTTTTCCGCTGCGATTAGCTCCCTAGTTGTTTCATACATCCCACTTACTTTTGGCCCGTAAAGGCACCAGTGAGCTATTCTTAGATCGATTTTTTCTCCGTCTTTCCATGGGGGTGATCCTCCCTTCATCCCTTCTGCAAGTTGTTGAGTCATACCAGTGTATATTGGAGTGTAGAGTAAAAGACTGTTCCTCTCGGATATGAAAAATAAATAAAAAGGGGGTTATGATATTACGCCTAGTGCCTCATAAACGGCTGCGGTTAAGCCTTGCATTTCCCAGCCTTCGGCTGTTACACGGAGTTCTGCGGGTAGATCGATGGTTGCGCTTTGTTGCACACTGAACCTAGCGAAGAGCTCTACGTTTGTTTGAGTTACAAACCTCGCATAGAGTTCAGCGGTGTCAGAGTGCCTTACAATGAACCTCGCGAAAAGTTCAGTTGTGGCTGTATGCCTCACAACTAGTCTCGCGAAAAGTTCAGCTGTGCCGGGCTGTCTCACGATGAGCCTGGCGAAGAGGTTCTCAGAACCATGCCCTACTTCAAATCTCGCGAAGAGTATTTCAGAGTCAGGGAAGACTGTCGCTCTTATGAACCTCGCAAAGAGGTCGGTGGTTACTTGCGCTTCGAACCTCGCAAAGAGGTCGCCTGTATCAGCATTCCGCACAATGAGCCTCGCGAAAAGAGCCTCAGAGTCGGGGAAGACCGGATACCGTATGAACCTCGCAAAGAGGTTGTTTGTGCCGGCCTGCCTTACAATGAACCTCGCAAAGAGGTCGCCTGTGTCAGAGTGCCTTACAATGAGTTTTGCGGGAAGTTCGGCTGTGTCAGAGTGCCTTACAATGAGTTTTGCGGGAAGTTCGGCTGTATCGGCATTCAGTACAATGAGTTGTGCAAAGAGGTTCCCTGTACTGGCATTCTTTACGATGAATCTCGCGAAGAGTTCAACTGTATCAGAATGCCTTACAATCCCTTTCGCAAAGAGGTTCTCAGAACCATGTCCTACTTCAAGTTTTGCGAAGAGGTCCTTGGTTACCTGAGCCTCGAATTCAGCGAAGAGGCTTTCAGAGTCAGGGAAGACTGGCATCCTTATGAATCTCGCGAAAAGTTCAATTGGTGTGGCTGTGTGCCTTACAATGAATCTCGCGAAGAGGTCCTCAGTTTCCTGTCTTAACAAGAATTTTGCGAAGAGATCAGCAGATCCAATTGCCATTTTTAGACTACCTCCGCAATGTCAGCTAACTTGATAACCACTCCGAAGTCCGAGACTGTGCCGCCGGCCTCATTTTGAAGACGGCAGTGAAGCGCCCATACCGGGTTCTCTTCTCTAGCATCTCTGTCCTTGTAGGGAATCGGTGTTGTTGGGGCTTCTCCATATTGACCGCCGCCCGTAGCTCCAATATCGATGTTTCTCCTGTAAACACTGTATATCAGATTATGTCTGACACTTTCATCAACACCAGATCGCTCAAAGATATCAAGCCCGATATCCATGGCTCCAGGTTGGTACTGCACTATTTTGACATACGCGATTTTAGCCCATCGTCCTGGGATGTTTAAGTCAAATTCAACGATGTTGCCTAGAGGGATGCCTGCCGTGTTTGTGATGACCGCGTCTGCTGCGATGGTATAGCTTCCAGTGATAGCTAGCACAGTTAGTGTTGTACCGGAAATACTTGAGATAGTCACGGTCTCTCCAGCGGGAGTATTTTTGTCCCACAGGTAAGCGGTGCCCGTCACTAGGTTTCCGATGGCTCTGACGACGATTGATGTAGCACCTATAGCAACGTCAGCACTAAGGTAAGCGCCGTTTACTGCCAAGTTCTCAACGATGTACGTCCTTCACACCTCCTTAGATTAGTGAGGACTTACTGGTTCACTGAGAATCTTGCGAACAGTTCCTCATTTGGCAGGGTTATTGGTGTCGTAAGAGTCCCGGCTATGACCCATCCGATGAGTTTGATCACACGGTCGAAGTTGTTACCTGTTGCATTGATCATGTAAGCGAATTTACCATCGCTACTGATCTCCACAATAACGGTTCGTGTTCCGATTCTGTCATTGACATCGCCACAGTAGATATACTGTGTCTTACCAGCAACAATAATTCCAGGTGTAGCAATAGCCAGATAGCATTCTTCGCCAGCGGACCCTGAATCATTCACCGCGACATCTAAGATAGCCGCGACTGCGTTAGTCGGCCTCGTTGCCCCACTGGGTAGTATGCCGTCAATGTCTTTGAGGGTCCACGAAACATCGTCCGATGTAACCTCTTCGAGGGCGCTTGTCTGAGTGTCAAGGTAGATTATCTGTCCTGGCATATACTCGGTGCCTAGGGAAAGCCCCTTAACTACGCGCACTGCGTGATGGTCAAACCTTGTTTCTTTAACCATTTCTTTTTTCTCCTAAACTTTTTCTTTCTCTCCCACATTTATTCTCCGCGGAAGCGTCCAGAGAGATCCATACTGCCTTTAAGGCGCAGTTCAGGCCATTTCCTCCGACTCGATTAAAAAAAGAGTAGGTCGGCTACCCTGTTACGGAAGTTAGAATGTCCACTCTGGGGTTGACCAAGTTTCAGCAATCTGTCTTACTGCACCGGCTCCTCTATGGACTACTGCCATATCGAAGCGGTGTGAATAGTACGATTCGCTTAACGGGTACGCAGTGTAAGGACCTTCCCATAGCTTCAAGCCGCGGCCTCGCGGGCTCAGTGGCTCTCTCATTGTGACAGGTTTTATCCTGCCCTCAATAGCCAGTAAGTACCCTGCGGGGCACCAGTCGTCCTGAATTAAGGTGAATCCTTGGAACTGTTTGATAACCTCGAATCCCTTAGTCGCTACGGCTTCAACGACGCTGTTCGTCGTCATTGCCGTAGTCCAGCCAGCCAGATTCTCACATGCCTCAACTTCTTCCAGATTCATGAAGAGGAAGAGAGGACCGCCGTAGCCGTGCTCCCTTATATTCCTCTTGAGTGCGGAAAAGTCGCTGAGTGAGATATCTGCGCTACCAGATGCGACATAGTGGTCGTGGCTTGTGGTGAAGGTGGTGTTACCTTTCCATGAAGGCGGGGCCCTGAGGCTCGCCGCTGCCATGTTTGCGTCCCAGAAACCTTTGGAGGTTGATCCAACCACGCCAGGTGTTAGACATGCGTAGAAGAACCGCTTCGCCATGAGCCTCTGATCGGCTCTCAGCGATTCTGCTTGGGTTTCCTTTAACTCGCTAGCAGTTGAATCTTGGATCGCCTTCTTTGTGAAGGCGTAGCCAAGTTCCCACTCCCTTAGAGGTATAGGTACTTCCGTAGCGCGGAGCTTCTGCCAGTCTTCCATATAACCTTCAGCAGCAGCTGTGAACTCCATGTTTCTTTGCCAGACTCGGACAGATTCCTTTGTGGTCGTCTTGACGAATTGGCTCATTAGGCCCCATTCAACTTCGTTGTAGAGTTGAACACCCTGTTGGAACTCTTTGTAGAGCATCCGGGTATCCACATCATCGTAGGTGAATAGGCCTCCAATTGGGTCAGGAAGTCCTGGAATGTTGACTAGATCAGAATTTTCTGAATCGTTTGGCATATTACATCACTCTAAGAAGAGGGCGCGGGCCCATCAGCGGGTGGTGGGAATGTCGTGTGTAGCATTATCCGCTCAGTAGTAATAGCGAAGCCAACGTATGGTGTGGCAAGAGTTGTTGAAGGCGCTGAACCTCCAGACACTGCCCCTATCCCTACGCGTGCTCCGATAGTCTGAGTGACATCTACATCCATTCTACAGTACGTGGTTATCGTAATAGTGTCGCCTTCGGCTGCGTCCTTTAGGGCCCAGCCGTGACATACCACGTTTTTCCCGCCTTCGTCATCATTCGCATAGACTTTACCATCAGTTGCTAACCAGACACTTTCTCCCAGCGACAACGCTTCACCGGCTTGCGCCTTGAAACTTTGACGGGGATCGATCATTGTTATTCCTAAACAATTTACCATTTCATGTCACCTAATTGTTAAGCGGCATTACGCCCTTGTCATCGATCAATGAGGCAAGTCCGTGCTCCTTCATGATCCGGGCACGGGTCTCGTCATCGATCTCATAAGATGTAGATCCTGGTCTTCGCTGAGTTGTTACGCTTTTGTCTTCAGATACCGCAAAGGTCTGAGTCTTGAAGAGGCCTAAGAAGCCCTCTCTGAGTTCAGGATCCATGGCTGCGGATAACTTGATGACCATTGGTTTCTGGCGTGGTGAAAGGTGTTTCTCTTGAACGAGCTCAGTTACCTCGGTGGTGATCTCCGCGACCCGGTTCAGCTCTTCGAGCTCCTTGATGCGGGTTTCCATTTTGGTAAATTTCCCATCCTTCTCCAGCCCTGCCTTCTCCAGTTCTGCCTCCTTTTCCTTAGGGGCATCGGGGTACTTTTTCTTCCAATCCGCAGCGCATTCCTCCAAGGTTTTACCCCCATCGGTGCACTCCTTTATGAAAGATTTATAGTCCGCCATCAGGTCTTCTTCCTCGTCCTCGGGTTTCTTTTTCTCCGGCTCCTCTTCCTCTGGCTTTTTGCCTTGGAATAGCTCTACGAGCTTTTCTAGGAGGTCGGCGTTAGAGAGATCCTCGGATGAATCAAGACCTAAGAGACCGGCTGCAACTGAGAAATCTTCAGCAGAAAGTTTCTCCTTCAATAGAAGGGCTAACTGTTCTGGTTTTGAAGGTCCTTTATCGTCGTCGTTATCCAAGTCTAGTTCTTCGAATTGTACTATTTCGTTGGTGTTACCCTGATCGTTTTTTGTGCTCAAGGTGAGTTACTCAACCCGAGAAACGGTTGCATAATATAAAACAGATACCGCTAATTCTACTGATATTAAGTTATTAAAATTAAACGAGGGTAACCTCACGAGCCTAAGAACCCTGTTTTATTGATGATATTCTCATGTTGTAAGTAACTTGTTTCTCTCTAGTTTCTTCTTCTTTTTCCAAAAGGGCCCGTAAAGCCGCCTCTTTACCTAGAAATCAGTTATCCTCATATTATTATATTAACTAAAAATCCGTATTATATTAGTATACCAGTTACCGCCATTTAATGGAAATAATTCATCGTTTCTTTGGATGCATCATAATAAGCCTGTAGCTACGATTAAAACTCCGCGCCGATTTAACTTTCTTACGAATAACACTGATCATATTCTCAACAGCATGCTCTTTCACTCCAAGATCATAAGCAGCTAATACACGGCTCCCACCACGATTCTTTAAAGCCAAAGCATACTCCCATTGTCTTGTTGATAGAAACGCCGGCTTGTCAAGGTAAATTTTCTTAGGCTCTTCATTATAATCCATATTCCTCACCATATAGAGTACTATTCCTCAATTTAAAAACTTTAGGGGTTTGTTCCTCCGCCCACAATGCGACTCACCGTGGGTAAGGGATTTTTAGCGTGTATGTTTTGAAGCAAACACCCTATACTATTTGCCTAGAAACATGGTCCTTAAACTCACTTGTAGGTATGCCTTCCATGGTGAATATCGGCTCCTCGTCCTCCGTGCTAACATAGATTATCTGCAACGCGGTGCTACTACTATAGAGTTCGAGCATCCTCTCCATTTTCTTCTCCCAGTATTCCATAGCGGCCTCCATACCACGCTCATCCGCTATGATTACCCGCCTCGGCCCCATACTTATCGCAATGGACTTACTCAACCCGAAATAATCACGGGCGAATAACGTTGCAACGACTGCGTATGTTGTAGCTCTTCTAACAAGAATCGGGGTCGTAGTGATGTCTTCAAAGGCATAAGGAAGTTCGTTAATGATAAGCCAGCTTTGAATGTCGATCATAACTCCCTCAATAACATATTCTAAAATCGCGTCATCGACCCCCGTTTTTTTAAGACTAACAACACCCTCAATATATCGACGGTTGGTCCATAACCAGTAAGGATGCCGCGCCCTGAAGTGCGCCGGTAGGTTACCCCGACGTATAACCATGTCACCTACCCTCCTTTTACATGATGAATATAGGGGCCAACTACGAGATCGGGTAGCTTAAACTCTTTAGGCTCCTCATAACGCTTCAATATGCGTGGTCGGTAAACCCAGACTTTTTTGGCGTCCCCTAATTTTTCTGCCCATTCCTCATCGGTCATACCATGTTCCTTAGCCATGTCCTCTTTAACGGCTTTTACTGGAAGCGGACCTTCTGGGAAGCCCTCAACATAGAGTGCGTAAATCTTACCACCACCTAATAGAAAGATGGCTCGCTTCGCGTATTTCTGGTATGGTTTTGCCCTCACAACGATACTACGACTTCCGTTAGCTATTTCTTCGGCCTCAAGAGCTGCAAACCTGGCTCCGGGATTACCCGGGGAAAACTGCACCTCGGACCCATCGTTGAGTGCCTGAGCATTTGGAGCCATCTTTTGTAGCTCGGTGTTAAGGTCATCAGAAGACTTGTCAACACCTATCCTAGTGAAGAAAATCTGTGAAACCTCAGATGCTTTGGCCCAACCAACCTGTTTCTCCATAGAGACGTGATTTTCTATATCTTCGCTGAGTGTGGCACCATCGCCAATATAGATATCGACTTCTTCCAGCACCTTTTCCTCTGGGATGCCTGACAGTTTACTGGAGTGGAATAAAGTGGTTCCAGCGATATCGAACTTATACCCGACACCTTCATTCATTTTAATGGTTTTCAGGATGAATTCGCCGATTTTGACAATTTTCCCATCCGGAATCACTCTTCTCTCAAAGTCGTAAAGATCCTCAAAAGCGCCCTGTTCACCGCTAAGAACTTTGTAGTTTTTCCTTATAAACTTCCAGACCTCATCCATCGCAAAGACTGTTGGCTTTAATGCTCTGAGTTCATGAAGCCCACCCGCAGCATCTTCATGTTCGATAAGCACATATTTTGGTTTTAGTTTGATATTACCTATCATCGCGGCTATGCCTTTAGGAGCATTGATAAGCATATGTTCTGTGCCAATCGTTAGTAGAGTCGATGAAGGGTTACGTTTACCCTGTTTACTAGAGCCCGTGCCTAATGCTGTAATAAATATACGACCACCAAACTTTCGCACGGCTTCCTCCTTAAAGCCCCTAAGATGTCTAGCTTCTTGAAGACCTCGACGCGGAATGTCGGCTAAATTCATCCAGTTTTCAATAGTTGTTCTATGTTTATTGACGAGTTTGGCAATGTCCTCGGTGCTATACCCGCGGCGCCAGTAGAGATCCATAATAAATTCTTCAGTTGTTTGACCATATTTGTAGACCTTACCTTTCTCAATCCGAATCTTGCCCATAGTAGCTTCAGTAGGCGTGCAGGTAACACAGGCACCTTTAGGCACAACTGCTAACCCGACACATTTACCGCCAATAATATGATCATGCTGATGCTCCGGATCCCAGATAGTCTCTGGGACAACCTCTATACTGAAAGCTGGGAGCTTCTTCTCTAAGATAAGCTGTATACCTTTTGGGTGCCAGATGACGCCCTCAACCCACCCCCAACCCGTTTTTTCTCCGAGCCAGGCCTTATTGACAAAACCAATAACATCGCCCTTTAAGTCTCCATGAAGCACAACAATTGGTTGACGATGCATGGAGGGCCAGAATTTCTTAATCCCTTCTCGAGTAAAATAAGACGGCTTCCCATCCATAGGAAGGACCTCCCCTGGCTTTATAGCTGGGCCTTTCAGGAACAGAAGGTCTCCAACTTGATTAAACTCGATATTGGCTGCGGCCAAATGCAGAACGCCTGTTGTTTCACATATGGTGGTGCACCCGGAGGCTTGCATAAGTATGGCCATGTTTTGTTCATTGATTGATGCGGGTCCGAAAGTCCACGTCTCATCATTTTTCCTTACCAGGATGTAGACGCCATTGAGTTTACGTCCTTTGAGTTTTAGATGTAGTTGGCTATCAGTATCCTTGATGATCTCAACTTGTCCTGTATCACTTGTATCAAAGCTGTTAGGCAATCTTTTTGTCCAGCTTGCTGGGTGATCCGCCGGGAGTTCGCCGCTAATCGGGAGCAGATCGTTAAGCCCCTTCGTATCACGACGCCGTGTTAACTGATCCCCGTCTTTAAGTGGGTCGTTGTCCCTACCAAAATCCCATGCATCCAGAACCTTATTTCCGTTATGTAGAAGCAACCAATAACGTGTCACTGGTAACCCGCGTCTAACTTCCGGGCCTTTATGCCATACCCTTTTCACTGAGAATTGAAGCCCGGCGGCAAGTTTTAGAGTGATATCTTTTTTCTTGATATCTTTGACTAGTTCGTTCCTAATCTCCTTAGCATTCTTTGCTCTCCAATATTGGCGATCCTTTGGAATTTGGATTCTTACTGCTTGGGGTACCGCGGATATGCCTTTTGGCGGCATCCAGTTTTGGGTAACTGCTCTGTTGCTGATAGTGTAAGGAGTTTCTGTTGGCTTTGAGAAGAAAGTCATCCACGCAAATGTTTGCTTGGTCTCCCATTCAGGTCTCGTAGCGATGCGTCGGATTATCATTCGCCGGTTCTTGATCCGTTCACCGTTTAAGAAGTACTCATGGAAATAGGATTTCTGAGCCCCGAATTGGCAATGGCCTTTATCCATGATGACTAGCCTACCGCCAAGTTCGCTTGTCGCCCCGATAGCTCCAGCTGGAATAGACTCCTCGTAGTCTAGCCATGAAACACTCATAGGATGCTTAATCTGAGTGAGGATCTTCTGAGTAGGATCCGCGAGTATTGGTTCCGCACCTTCTTTCCACAATTCATCAAGCATCTTTTTCACGAGTGAAAGGTCAAGTTCCTCGACTTTCTTACTGAGTGCTTTCCTGAGATTCCTACCTTCCGGTGTTGAGTTGAGTTTCTCTGATAGTTCTGTGTTGGTTTTCTTTAGATCCTCGGCCGTTATACCTGCCTCTTCGCGTATCTTCTGGGAAGTACGACGTAGCATTGGCTTGGTGAGACTTTTTCCAAGATTCAACGTCCATCCTATTAACTGGCTTTTACTCACTTGACACCTGAAATCTGCATGTACGCTGAGTCCCCGCACATGAAATTGGATAACATATTTCCATTTCTTGGTTTCATCCGGGTAAGTAAGGAACATGTTTTTCTGTAGTTTTAGCTTGTTAAGTGGTACTACGCTTCCACATGAGAGTTTCATAACTTCATGAGGCATATTTTTAACATCCTCGTAGAAAGTTCTGAGTTGCATCGGATTGACTATAGCGCTGGCTTTATACGTCGGTTCCATATACTCAGGAACGGCCCCAGACCAGTATTCCTCAATAGTGTTTGCATTCGTTAACTCGAATTCTAAATTCCCAAGGCTAGCGACGAGCTCACGGTCAAATCCGGTGCCGACAAGCTTCTGGATCCCCATTTCAGGCAGCTTCGTGAACATGTCTTTGCTGTTAAGAATGTAATCCCATTCTAACCGCTGACCTGGTGGAAGTTTTTTGATATACTCCGTCTTTTCCTTTTCAGCCAGCTCATCCGGCAGTGGCTCCTGTCGCTGTAGGGCAATCCACGGGGATAGGCAACAAGTAATCGGAGAGTCGCTGCCGAAACGCCCCTTAATTAAGAAAGCGGTTGCATCAACCTTCTGTTGTTTCTGGTTGGTTTCATAGATAGTCTGGGCGGTCTCCATTGGATCAGGTTTAGTCTTATCTTCACGGGCCTCCAGTACTTGCGGATGGAACCAATGGTATACCTTATCGTCTATCTTTCTGATGTTCTTAACACTGACTCTGATAATGTCACCTACTTCTGCGACGATTTTAGTGTTGAAGGATTTACCTAAAACAGAGTAAATACCTCCCTTCCATTGGACAAACTTCACGCCATTAGCGGTGTCAAGAGGAGCCGTTGCATCAGCCTTGACCTTCTGAACCGGCCCGATGGCTCCGATGTAATTATAGGTATTTCCCTTTTTGATGACCCCAACTACTAGGCTATCGATCTCAAAACTACTCTTCATTTTAGACCACAGTGGAGTGTTGCCGCTAAGCCTGTATTTTGAATCGGATTCTTTGAACATCGCGCCTTCGCTACCAGATACTTTACTGGCTTTCTCGGCTTCCTTTATCATCTGTTCAGCTGAAGTCGCCCAGTTGACAGTGTTCTCCCAGAGCTTTACCCGGAAATTCTCTTTACTTTTAGGGACATCTCTGATAGGTAGTTCGATGCCTCGAAGCCTATTACGGCGTTCCTCATATGGAAGGCTGTGGATGTCTTCGCCGTCTATATAGAGCATGTCGAATACATGAAGAGCCCATAGGCTGTCATCGACGGGTTTCTTGGCGCCTTTAGCAAACGCAGGCACTGCTCCGGCCCTACCCAGATTTGTGAGATTCTCGTCATATGGCGTGGCTTCTGCATCAAGCACAAAACTTTTAGCCGGGATCTTCTTCGCACTCTCGACCACGCTTGGTATCTGTTTCGTGATTTCGTGTCCTGATTCTGTGAAAATGCGTACTTCGTCCCCCTCTCGATGAATCTGGGTTCTGAACCCATCTATCTTTATTTCCACTGCCTGCTTCGAGGGTACCTTAAAGAGTTCGTCGGCTAGATCCTTAACGGATTTTATTCCGAATACCTCCTTCACACTATATCCTTTCTTTGTGGTTTTCATCTGGGCGAATGGATATAGCGGTTCGATTGCCTTACGTTTCGTCATCAAGCTGAAACGGCTGTCAGCCGACATGTTTTCCCATTTACCACTGTCAACTAACTCCTTGATCTTTGCGTCAGTTGCTTCGGCGAGATTCCATGTTTCTTTGGGATCATAGAGTAACCAAGACGCTTTTCCGTCATTTGGATATGAAGTCATCCCAGGGATTAGCAGATACGGCCCCCTCTCATTTTTCAAGTATTCAATGGCGTTTCTCCGGTTGGCGAAATATTTTGTCTTGGAAAACTTGACGTGGTCAGACTCTGGCATCTTATTTAGGAAATATTTTCGGGTCTCCGCATCCTGCCTTGTATGCTGTGATTCCCTCCACCAGATCATATCGATCATACGGAATACAAGCTCACCTTTTTCTCTAGCTATGAAGCCGTCAAGAATGAAAGTTGTTGGATCACTGATCTGTAGCAGTTCTTTCGAGACGGCGTCCGGGATCTCCCATTCTTCGAGGTCGCGATCAAAACCCATTAACATGTTTTCTTTACGGTGGATCATGACTCTGACTCCGGCATATGGTTCAATGTAATAACTGCCCGCGATGAGATCTCGGGGATCCTCTAATACTATTGTTGGTGATGCCGGTAAGATGGGACTCATCGGCGTTACATCGAATTTGGGTTCCTTAAGATCCAAGGATTCGGTGGGTAAAGCCCATAACTGCCAGGCAGGTATATAGGGACCGCTTGGACCCCCGCGCTCCCACACGAAATCCATTTTATCCTTTAATTCCTCAGGTATGGTTCCGAGAAGAGCGGCCTTGTACTTCTTGTTTTTAACGCATTTGAATAACAAGTCGATGTCGTTAGGATCGGATTTCAGTATGGAACTTCCTACAACGCTGATGAATTCAGGATCCAAGAGGATTGGTTGACGTGTTTTCATCATCGGCGATACAGGTGATGATAACTGTAACACGCCGACAGTCATCGGTGATTTATGCTTCCCACCGCCCATACCTCTTCGCACCATTTCATCAGCGATGATCTGGTGCAACTTTCTTAATTCGGTTCGACTGATGAACAGGTGATGTTTCCTTTCTATGGTTTTCGCCCAGAGATGCACCCAGCGGTGATCATCGATTAGAGTGGCATCATCAAGCTTCCTGATATCACTCGGCGAGTCCAATATTTCCTTAGCGTCCTCCTTGTTAAGCAGCTTCAGAACTTGGTTATCTTTCGCGACCCCCGCCTCAGTTAAGTATAACCGATAAGTGAATTCGTAGTCAGTAAGCATCTGAAGGAATACAGAATCACCGCCCTCGATTTTTCTTTTAAGCCAGGCGCAGAAAGCTTTAGGGTCAGAGGGAGGATTCTTTTTACGACTAACTTTACGCATGCAATCTGCAATGTCCTTAAATTCACCAAATGGCATTATTCCGTTTCCTCCTCTTCCTCTTCCTCATCCTTTCTCTTTTTCTCTGCCTTTACTTCCTTTTTCCATTCACGGTAATATTTCTCAACCTTAGCATCGAAATCATCCTCGTCAGCAGGTTCTTCTTCATCCTCTACTCGAGTGCCAGGTATCGGGATCCTTCTAACCGGATCCTCATACTCTGGGAACCCGAGCTCGTTTCTAACCCACGGCTCGCCTCTGTCAATAACGCCACGGTCTACCGCATCATAGATTAATTGGCGTAATTGCTGTTGATCCCCGGTTGTTAACGGCGCAAATTCGAGCTTCGGGTAATCTTTCACCTCGAAGTTAAGATCTGTGATCATTCTGAGGAGGTCATTTTGAACATCAACGAGCTCCATACGGAAATCCTCAAACCGCATGAAAATAATGTCAAGTGGCACTTTCGGTCCGTAGGTTCCTCCCCCACCCTCGAATAGTTTTTGTCCAATGAGCATGCGCCTAAGAATCATCTCATCATGGTATCGGATGTAATTATCAAACGGCATTTCTCGACGCCGAGATTCTAGAACTTTTACATCCGTTGGGTCTTTATCACTGCGTTTAACAATCACCGCCTGGCCTCTGGCATACAGGTGTTCAATGGACTCAGAGATTGTGCCCATATCTTTGATGTTCTGCGCTACACCCATCAATATTGGTGAACCGAATCGCTCATACGCGATATTGGCAAACTTTAGCATAGCATCTTTGATGAACCAGTTTTTGTAACAGCCCTGTAGTAGAGGGGTGCCATACCAGTTACCGTAGAGTTTGTCATGACTCCAGACAAGCGTTCTATTGAGCGGTAGCTCTATCCCCGTGCCCATACTAAAAGGAGACGAGGCTCTGAATCCTGATGTAATGAAGCTTCTCTGTAGGATTGCTTTAAGATTCCCATACGCATCGCTATGGAATCGGATGGTGTCTGGGTCAAGTGTTTTAAGCCCATTACTATGCCTCGGGAACCAGTAATCACCATACTGTTCGAAAACCACCTCCGTGACGGAGCACCCGAGAGCAATGGCTTGCATTTGTTGCTTCATGGCATCACGGAATGAAGGATATCGTAGATTATTGAAAGCCCTAGTTAATTCTTTGACGAGCTCCGGATCTTTGTGGCGAATCCTCCAAGGCTTCATGAGTACACCCATTTGGATAAGATCCCACCCCGCGAGTACCTGAGAATCGTAGGAAAGCATTTTCTTGTACTCGGGATAAGTAATTGTATCCGGGTTATAATCGCCAGCACCTAAGTTAACCCAACGATCCCTATATTGTCCGACATCTTCGTTCAAAAGCTGTCGATTCTGATCTTGGATCCGTTTCGCCCGCGCCTCCGACGCCTCTAATTTCAGAGTCAGTTCATTTGCATGCTCAAACAACCGGTCTTCAAGTGCCCGCATCTGATCCAATTGTTTAGGGAAGAAAATCCGTGTTAAGAAATTCGAGTTATCACTCGGGCGTTGGTTGTTTACTTCTCCCATGGTTCCTTCCTCAACATTTCATTATCACTCCAACTCTTAGGCATCCACGCCTTATTCGGCGACCTGAAGCTTTCCCATGCATTAGATACACCAATCTGCACCGACGGAGATGGTTGTTTTCCAACTTCACGGCTTGGATCATAATAACTTGGATCCCACCCCGATAGGAAGCAGATGAAAGCGTCTACACAGTGGTCATTACCCTTCATTGGTTTACCGTCTCCTCCACGCTTATATTTTTCCAGTTGAGTTTTCAATAACGCAAACTCAAGTGTATCTGGAATGATGATCATGCGCTTCTGTAGCCAGAAATAAGATATACCAATCATCCACTCTTTACCATCGGAAAGATGCCCGAATACACGTTTGGTAATCGTTAATCCCTGGTCTCGTAACTCTTGATTCTGGAAGGCTCCAGCCGAATCGCAAAGCCATTCATGAACATTGTATTCGAGGCTGTCTTTTTCAGCTATGTTCGCCCAATCTGACGCGCTTGTACCGTGTCCGACATGCATCCGCATAACAACTATTTTGTTGTTAAGCCCACGGTAACCTTCAATGAATACGGTATCATGTCCAAAGCCCCAATCTACCCCAGCCTTCCCTTCCCCCCGGAACACGAGTTTTATCGGCGTGTATTCCGGTACGCCCTCTATGGTTTGTGGGTCATAAGGTGTGCCATCAAGAAGATAACCAGAGTTATCAGGATCGGGCGCCACGAAAGCTTCTCTTAGGAAAGTTCTTGGGAAGACTCGCCCTGCCCGTTTAGGTAACTTGCCTTCATACTGGGTTCTATACATTTCATCATCTAGGAAGAACTTCGCTATTTCTGCATCAGCGAGATTAAGTTTTCTTTGCAGAAAAGGACAGTCTACGTCAAGCCACTGCACCTTTATGAATCCGATCTCGGTGGCCTCATCGATGATGTCAAGGAATGCATCGGTGTTTTCCTTGCCAGGAGTGGCGGTTGATAACAGGAATCGCATAGGATTCTTGCTACCACGGATCATTGGCCAGGCCTGCTGTACGATGTTCTGTGGGATGAGTACAAATTCGTCCATCAAAAGCGCATCGGCGGTAGGTGCGTTAACCTGCTTCTCGCTGGCTGCGGAATATCTGATCCACCCACCTTTCTTATAGAGTAGCCTGGTCTTGTTAGGCTCCCCTACTAGGAATCGTCTGAAGAATTCCCTCGTCGCTTTTCCTTCATCACCTGAGGGCCATAGGATCCGTTTACAGTAATCGTAGAGCCATTCTGCCTGGTCTTTTCCACCGGATACAATGAAAACTCGGTATGTCTGATCTCTGAGAGTTAACCAGACAGCGATGATAGCAACACAGATCGTTTTGCCTCCTTTCCTAGGCGCCCTGATGACAAAGTACCGTTTCCCATCCATCACGGCTTGGAATAACGCTATCTGCTGTTTGGCCGCCTGATCTAAATCGAATAAATCCTTCGGAACATAGTGACGGATGAAATAGAAGATATCCTCTTTTGCGCGTTGCCACATCCCCTCAGTTTCTTTTTTAGCAGCATACTGAAGGATATCTAGTTGGTTCGCCAAGTCTATTCAAAGAATTATTAGCCTGACTATATAAAAAAGAGTATAGGATTTTCAGACAATTTTAGAGTACTTCAGTCAACGCAGGCTCAATTTGTGAGATAAGCATAGTAGAAATCGTCTTTATTGGCTCTGGCAGATCCAAGTTATTGATGTAATTCTGTAAGTCTTTAGGTGTTTTCCGTTTCGCTCCATGCTCTACAGCAACTGCATCTACACCCAATAACATTTTTCTATAGAAACCTGTAAAGTCATCAAACTTTTCTGGGGGAACATGCGGTCTAACCACCGTAAAAACATTGGTTATCATGCTGACTCTAAGTCTATTCTGCAGATCCTGTATTCTCATACCGATCGCGGCGACTATATGTTCATTTCTCATTTTCCTTCACCTTACATGGCTTTCCGGCTTCTATCAACTCGCAGACAGCTCCCACGCCTTTCTCTAGGGTATATTTCGTAAGTTCTTCGCATGAATCGCATGCAGGCTTATACCATCCCGGCATCAAAATAATTTTAGTCTTGGATGGCAACAGTTGACCCCTTGGCTTCAGTTATTTTATCTCGTGGGCAGAGGAGAGCGACAGTTTCATCTGTCTGCATTGGACATACATCTGTTAAGAATTGGCAGCATAACTCTGCACATCTTCCATCGACGACGTGTCCTCCTTGACAGTACTCACAAGCCATATTATCCAGTCTAGTATAGAACGTAGTATATAAAAAGTTAATCAGGTGGTTTCGAATAAGGTGTTGTATCCTTTAACTATCTCTATTAAGGTTAAGAGATCAAGTACCGCCCATATAATCTTTAAGACATCCAAGATAAATAGAGAAACCAACACTCCAAGAACCGAAACGCAGTTGAGAAGCAATAACGTACTTACACGCATTGCGATGAAGATGAACGCCCAGGGATGTTTAACAATTCTGCGAGCGCGGATTAAAATAGCGATGGCGTAGATGAGGGCTATACCGTTAGTTAGTGTTCTAGCAACAAGTAACAAAGTAGATATATCCAAAATCACACCATCGCAGATTTATATTCAGGAGACTCTCTTTCAATTTCCTTCATTAGTAATGCTAAATATAAACCAGCCCAGAGGCGACGTTGTTTACTCCTACTTTTAGTCTGACTTTCCAGATAGTCGAATAGATTTAATCGTATCTCCGGTGTTAATTCGACACATACATATGAAACAACACTGGTCCACCCTGATTCACCGCGCACTGAAAGCGTATCTAAAATAGAGTCCAGTTCTGGGGGGTTCTTCAAGTTTTTAGGAATCACGGCCGCTAACGTATTCATGAGTGTACACACGCGTTCATCCAATTTAACGAGAAGATCCCGATCCTTCCTAGTCATCATGTTCTCTCTAATGAAGCCGACATCTTTCTCTATGACTGTGATACGGTTTTCCATCAGCACAGTGTCAACTTTTGAGACTTTTCCCCTAGTTGAGTTGGCGTTGTAGATTACTCCAACGAGGGAAAGTACAGCAATAAGAATCCCAGTTTCCCCCGGGGTTAGCATACATTATAGAATAGCCGCCCATAAATAAAATGTACGGAGTTTCGAAACAATTCAGGGATAAAGGATATTCTAGGGGTGATGTTCTGGCTTATTATAGAGTAAATCCTTCTGTCTCTGTCTATTAGATTTCAGCACAGCATCAAGCATCGGAATATCTGCCTGAGAAAGAATCTTCTCAATAGCAGGTATTACGCAATGTCCGCCAATGAAGCCCCCGTAGAAAAGACTACGTTGAGCTAGACCTTCACTTTCTTCGGGGGTTGATGTAATGAATTCTTTGATGGTTTCATAATTTAATCCGTGTTTTTCCACAACACGTTCCAACTCCTGATAAAAACCGATATTCAATCCATACCACGCAAGATCCAGAATTTTAGCCCATTCAAGAGACCTTGCATCATCAACCCATTGAGGATTAAAACCGCCTTTAGCGAGGTGCAATAATACAGGCTCATATTCATGCTTCTGTTTATGACCGCCTCCCGCTACATATTTAGTATATCGGTATAGTCCCCGCTCCATGCCGTCTTTAACATTACCACGTACAGGACTGAAGAATACGGGGACATTGAGTTCAGAAAAACAATCAGTCATTCCTGGCGAAACTGTTGAATGTATGATGATATAATCAGGATTATATTCTTCAGCATAATCATTCACAATATCAGAGAATCCGGGCGTTTGAGGAAAACAGATGTGCATAAACTCGAACTCGTGGCTCCACTCTGGCTTCTTTATGTCTCTGCCTTTGACTTGATAAGTACCTCCCAGCATATTGAAAATCGGTGTACCAATCTCACCGAGCCCGATTACTATGGCTTCTTTCTTATCCGACATGGGTATAGAATAAGGTATATACATTTAAATTACTTAGCCATAATGTTAATTTGACTCCTCTACCGCAATTTAGGAGTTCCCCGGCCCGGATAAACGTCCATTCTCAGCCCCGGCCCGGGGCCGACGGTTCGGATGGCACATGCTTTAAAAAAGGGGTTATTCTCGCCATGCGCCTATCTGCTTGAAATAGTTTCTCCATTCCTCCGGAGTGCCATTATGCATTTGTATCCGTCTATTTCTGCCGCACCGAGTCGCGTAATCACAGGTTCCGCGGCATTTAGGGAAATTGGGGTGTAAAGGTGGAAGGACGTTATGCTGGATTGTGCCTATGACCCTCGGGAGATACTTATGCAGGTAAGCACCAAGATTTGGTATGATGGTTACTCTGGTTCTGTATAGCATCACGATTTTAGGTTCTCCATCAAGGATATGTTGATACCATGCCGCCTGAAGCTCGTCGGCTAGAACTGGTTTGTTATGTTTGATTTCTAGGAAAAAGGTCTTGCTGGGGCTGAGGCAGTCTACGTGGCCTCTGCCCTCCATTTTGTATTTTGGCAGATATCTTGTTGGTGTGAATTCACCGACCCATCCTTTTTCTTCGAGGCGTTCCTGAATTATCTCATGTTTCCTAATGGCTGTGAATGTGCTTTTATTAATGTATACTTGGCGTATGACCGGGTTATGGACATTCCAGAACAAGATTCTTGCGCAGCTAAGATAGGAGCGGAAGTCGCTGCCCCGCACATAGTCTCGTTTCTTTTTCTCTTTGAGTAGGTCCTTTAACTGGACTTTGCCTTCCTGTTTCTTCTTTGCTTTCCATTCCTGGTATTCGTCGTTATCTACTTCGACTGGTTCAGCCATCCATTCAAGAAGGGAATCGACTGTGATGTTTTCAAGGATGATGCTCACTTTATTCACTCTCCGTCTTGTCTCGTTTCCGTTCTAATGCCAAGTCTATCTTAAAGTCCTCATTCGGGTCAATGGTGGGATCTTCCACTCGGATGCAGTTTAGCATTTTCTCTAGGCCACAGTCATCGCATACGACCGCTTCACCGATCTCTTCATTTATGAAGTTTTTATAGCAGTCAAGTTTTTCAATGATGGCACGTAGCCGTGGTTCAAGAGCGTCGACGAATGATTTGAAGTCTGGTTTTTGGGTTGGTCTTAACGCCCTATGTTCTTTCGGGTCATTTTTCGGTGCTTTCATGTCCCCAATATAATTAGCGCTTATTGTCATGAATCCTGATACAAATAACTCAGTGTATCTGTAGGCCTCCTCACGGTTAAGAGCTAAGATGACAGCAAGGGTGTCTTCTAAGATAACTGTTAGCCCCTCAAACACCTTAGTAATCTGCTCCTCCTCCTTATCACTAAGCGCGGGGACTTGTTTCAAACCCTCCTCAAGTTCCTTTAACCTTGTTTCCATTTTCTTCCGCCTTCTTTCATTATCTCTATTTGGGTCTCATGGGGAATGTCGAGATGTTCCATTAAGGCTTCGAGGATTTTAAAGTTCAAGTCAGGGCTATTATATGATAGCACCCTAAGGCGAGATATGAGTTCATCATCGGATAACTCCTCCTCTTCTGCTTCAATTTCCTCTATCTCTCTGACTCCCATTATCTATGCCTCAACCCACATTTCTTATCATGGACATTGAACATATGGCACTCTTTTCCGAGACACATAGTTTTTGCCGCATCTCCCGGCTCATCTGTGTTTAAGTGGAATCCCGCGATGATTTCGGCTGCGGTGAGAATTGGGCAAACGGTTCCTTCCGGTTCTCTTTTTTCTGTACTCATGTGAAATCGTCCATTACTGCTTGTCTAATCCCTTCGGTTGCATGCTGATATAACCTCTGAGAATAGCTCCGGCAATATTTGATTAACGTCTCAAAGTTTTCGGATGGAGTTAAACCAGACACTGCGTCAATAATTTCAGTCGGGTAATATGTGGCTAATTTGCTCCATACGCTGGGGACATCCGGTTTATATTTACGCCCCTTCGTGCTCCTCTTCGGCAGTATATATTCCATGACCGCCTTCTTTGCCTCGGTTAATGTAAGCCCCGCTTCTTCCTGTAGCATATACGCTAGGAAGTCATTGCTAACTGTCGGGGATGCGTATTTTTTTAAGACCTCTTCGACTGTTGCGGTAGCTGAAGCCGTGCGTTGCATCTCTCGCCCTGAGGGCATTCCATCTAATATAACCGATGCTCTGAGTTCAGGTGAAAGCGTTGATAGGATACGTGACTGAAACTCTGTGCGTGGCTTATCACTTTCTGGTTCAGCCTCATAACTAAAACCAGTCTGACCAGGTGTTGCTTTAGGAATCAGTTCTAGCATCGCCAGATGTCTTGAGATCCATGGTTGGCCTCTTCCAGCTATTTCGCCTAATTTTGTCTGGGTATATCCCCATTTTTTCTGCATCCATCTAAGCCATCGAGCAATCGATAGATCGGTTAGATTCTCTCTATTTACGTTGATGGTGAACGCCATCTCATAAGCCTCTTCATCGGTAAGGTCTTCGACGTCGCCACGAATTTCGTGAGTTCCAAGCTCGTTTAAGATCTCGAGTCTGCCCATGCCATCTAGTAACTCTAATTTTCCTAGAATTCGTAACTGTGAGTCTGGGTGTGGTCTGCATTTAATCGGTATTTTCTGCCCTTTTGTTTTAATGTTATTTTTTAGGGCATCAAATTCAATTGGATCTCTGCTTAGCCGTATTAATGGCGTCATGGGTACTAGATCTTCAATGCTTATTTTTTGGTCGGAACCGAATGCGTATTTTGGCGACGGCTCACTCATCAAGCATCTTCTCCTGGAGAACTCTGAGTCTTTCTTTCAGTTTCTCGTTTTCTTTTTCGGCTAATTCTGCTCTTTCTCTGAATAATCTTATCCGTTCAGTTAGATCTCTGAATTGTTCTGGAAGTGTATTTAGCCACTTTCTCCAACTGCGCTGTCCACGCATACGTTTAAGTTTATGGAATTCGTCATGGTTTTTGAAAACAACATGAAGATTCAGTGGCTTCACTTCACCCATCCAAAATCATTGAAAACTGTTTGCATCTATCATTATAACGTTTGTGGTATACACTATGGTGTAGAATAGTTTTCTGTCGTGTTGAAGAGGCCATCAGATAGATTGATAAGGGTGGGCAGGGGAGGACTTGCACCTCCGGATCGGACTCACCCTAACCAACGGCAATCAGTTTAGGAGGCCCGCCCACTCACATTTGCTTGATATTTATATTACTGAAATCGATCCTTTTATTTCTTTTAAGATATTTTTTGATGTCGGGGTTTCTATAAATAGGTACTTGAGTTGCTACATCCATGATCCATAAAATTGCGCCTGATCGGGGGTCCACCATAGCGGCTTCCGTGTTCATCTGGTTCTGATAAATCGTATAGCCACTCGGGGTCTGCCTGATAAGCCTCCAATCTTTGAACTGCTCCGCCCTGAATCTACGGCTCATGCTGTGTCTTCAACGTCCTTATACATGAATAGGTATATAATCAATTCTACACTAATAGAGTTTATGAAGATCGGGGTCTTCGGTGTTAACTTGGGTTTCTTTGAGCCCATCCTAGAGGAGTTACAAGCTCATCATAAGGTCATAGTTTATCAACAAGAATTCGGTGATGGTCCCCTGAACAAACCCAATATAGAGACCCTCATTCACTGGTGCGATTTAGCCTATTTTGAGTTTATTCAACAGCCACTTCCATTGATCAGTGCCCAACCGTGGATGAAGAAACCCATAGTCGCCCGTATGGATGGTATAGACATCTTGAATCATGTTAATGTTAATTGGGATAAAGTATCTGCCCTCATCATTCAGCAGACTCAAGAGAAACGGTTAATGAGGCTCAGAAGAGAATGGGAGAAACATAACGGGGGTTCGCTTATGAAGCTGCCAGCGAGGATATTACGCAGATATGTAGGCATAGATCTTGATCGATTCAAATTTAACGCGAAGCGGAAAACTGGATTTAACATAGTTTTACACTCAAATTTCATCAGTCAGACGAAGGGGATTTATAATGCCATTCAGTGCTTTGGCGAGCTCATTGAGAGAGATGGGCATAATCCTTGGCACTTCACGCTTATCGCAGGCTGGCCACGATCTGAGGGGATAGTACTCCAAACAGAAGAAGGGCATAACATCTCAGCTCTTAGTCCGCAAACCCTAGACTATGTGCTATGTGTACAAGAGTTACTTGAAGAACTTAACTTCAGCTCAAAGAGATTCAAACACTATGAAGGAAATCTGAGTAAAGATGACTGGGTAGATTGTCTCCAATCCCAAGATCTTTATTGGTGTCTCAGTCGGCGTGAGAGCTTCGGGGCTAGTATGGCAGAAGCCTGTGCTTCTGGCGCTTACCCCCTACTCAACCATTTCTATGGGGCCGAATATCTTTACCCCCAGGATAATCTATGCAGGTCACCAAGCGAACTCGTTGATAAGACGATACAATGGGGGATATCCTCGGATAATGAAAAACTACATTCCAGACAGCTCATCAGAGAACATATAGAACAATATGATCAGAAGGAAACAGCTAAAAAAATCCGTCTGCTATGTGAGGAGATAGTGTCAGAATCCGCTTTTTAAATTATTATGCCACGTGGCATATTTTTTCTAAGAGAAAACCCTGATTCTCCAAAAGAAGAGAAAATAGCGAAGAAATTATTCTGAATGAAAAACATAGAAAAATATTTACGGTGATACACACTGAGTTCTATACCATGAAGAAATCCGATAAGGATCGATGGACTGGCTTCAACATGGGGCGATCATTATTCAGAACCGTTAGACTTCAAGAACATGACAGGTATCTAATTCGCGTATACCAGGAACTCATCAAAGGAAAAAAAACAGTGGTTGAGTATGGTTGTGGAGACGGGGTTTGGTTAGAGTATTTGGCCACCAATAACCCTAGCCGGCAATTCATCGGCGTAGAATGGAATGAAAGCCTTTTCAAATATGCCACCGGTGTCCGTAAACCTGGTCTAGATAATCTTGATTTCATCCTTGCAGACATGAGTGAACCCGAGGGGGTCATTGAATGTGATGTATTCTGGAGTCTTGGAGGCATCGAACATTTTAGCGACAGCCTTAAAGTCCTCAGTGCGTGGGTCGATAAATTGTCTCCTGATGGTTTATGTTTTCTTACAGTCCCGAATCTTATGAATCGCGAATGGATGAATAAAAGACATGGCAACATACCTCCTGAGGATTATCTGGGAGAAGACAACGTGATAACAGATAGTTATGGTTACGCTGAGATCTGGGCTCCAAACTATTTCATAACAACCGCTATGAAGGCAGGTTTAGAGGTACTGGAAGCAGGTCAAATGTCCTGTCTTACTGACCAGAAACCACTTTACCTTAAAGGTCTTAAAAGGAGTGATAAACTATGAAAATCGCAATTTTTACATCACGCTCTAATAAACCCGAGCCATGGCTACGACCAGACATAGCGGCCATGAAAAGAGCAAACCACGAGACCAAGATGTGGTTTAACGGATCCAACCCCCAGATTAACCTATTGAATCTCGCAAGGCTAATGGACTGGTGTGATATCGCGTATTTCGATTGGTGTATGTATCCCTTCCAAGAGGCCTGTGCTCTCATGAAGAGAACCTGTAAGATAGTCGTCCGGGCTCGGGGCCTTCCATTTTTCAGTATCAAAGACAAGGACTTTCCTTGGGATGTCGATCTAATTGTTGGTCACCAACTGATAGGTCAGAGAATAAAGGAAGTAGGGGCTCCGACTCGTTTCCTTCATCTTCCCCAAGGAACTGACCCCAGCTTCTTCACCATGCCAAAACGTCGCAAATACGGTAAAAACCTAGGCATGCACAGCACAACCATCAGATACAGAAAGAGAGTTTACACAAGCGTCCAATCCTTTTACGATCTACTTCAGCACGACTCCGAATGGGTCTTCCACCTCAAAGGAGAGTGGAAAAGGGGATTCGGAAAAGGGTGGGAAGGCGTGCAGTATACTAAGCCCTGCACGGAGCTTATGGAGGATCTGGGGCTACTAGATAAAAAGGACGACAAATATTTCTCATCAAGTCTCCGGTTAACCCCTAATGTATCTAGAGAAGCATGGAAATCGTGGTTACAGACAAAGGACGTATTTATTTCAAACAGTATGAGAGAAGGCACTCATGTTAGCCTAGCCGAGTCTATGATGTGTGGCTGCTATCCTCTAGTTAATTGCTGGCGAGGCGCCGATAACTACTATCCCAGAGACAATATCTACAAGACGCAACGAGAACTTGTTGATAAAATACTTGAATGGCAAGACCTCAAAGTAAAAGAAAAAAAACAGCTTAGCCAAGAGATGAGGGAATGGGCTCAAGAGAGATACAACGCGGATGATATAGCAGACAGAATGGTTCAGGAATTCGAAATCCTATGAAATATCTAAATCCATCGAAGATCGTTAAAGATCGCGTAGTTGTATGTGTTGGGACCAGACCCAGTTTTGTTAAGATGGCCCCCATAATCTTGGAGCTTGAAGAAAGAAGCGCCGACTACAGGATCTTTCACACAGGCCAACACTACAGCCCCGACCTCGCCAACATATACAAAGAGCTGAACTTGAGAAAGCCGGATTATCACATCCCAGACCTCGATACATGTAAAAGCCACGCCGAGCAGACGGCCCGAATAGTAATAGAGGCCGAGAAGTGCTTCCTTGAAGAAAAACCCGAAACTGTTCTAGTGTGCGGTGATGCAAACTTTAACTTTGCATGTGGTCTGGCTGCTAGGAAGCTTAGAATCGCTCTCGGACATGTTGAATCAGGTTTACGCTGTCATGATTGGAGAGTCCCTGAAGAACATAATCGCCGTATGCTAGATCACATAAGTGACTACCTTTTCGCCCCAACGTTTCAATCAGTCATCAACTTAGCCCGTGAATCCGTTCCTGGGTTAATAGTCCGAACAGGCAATACTTCAATGGACACCCTTAACAGAGTTATGGGTCAAGTGATGGATCACCCGGTCCCAAATGAGCCATACGTTCTTATGACGGCTCATAGAGAGGAAAACGTCGATGACGTCAAGAATCTTAGAAAACTCAAAAAGATAGTTGCGAAAATTAAAAACGTGTTAAAGATGCCGATCATTTTTCCGATCCATCCTCGAACAGTCGATCGCCTGGAGAAAAGCAAAATAAACCTGAAAGCTAAAATTGTTCCTCCGATGCCCTACACCAAATTTCTGTCAACTCTCTTTAATGCCAGCCTTGTACTCACCGACTCTGGTGGCGTTCAAGAAGAGGCCTGTGCTCTCCAAGTCCCATGTGTAGTATTAAGGGAAAGCACTGAACGTGTAGAGAGTGTCGCGGTCGGTGCCTCTATTGTAGCTGGTCTCAATGTCAGAGCAGTCGAGAAAGCTGCCAAGGAAATGTTATCAAGGCCTAGAACATGGTCAAATCCTTATAGGTTCATGGATGATGCTGCTGGAAGAATCGTTAACACCATCTTATCCGAAGTGAAAGAAAATGAGTAAAAAATATCCAAACCCCTACGGAATAGCTGAGATCCATATGCCAAGCGGGGCCATTCACCGTGTTCCTGTGATGAGTATCTGCCAGATAAGGGAGATCTACTGCTGGCAGGTCTACAACAAACACCTGAAAATAGAGGACCTCGCTGGGAAAACCGTGTTCGACGTCGGAGCTATGGCGGGCGTCTATTCAGTTATGGCTGCCTTAGCCGGTGCTGCCAAAGTAATAGCGATTGAACCGAATAAAGCCAACTATGCTTTACTTTCTGAAAACATCATCTTAAACGGGTTAATAACTGTGGACAGCGTCCCCATGATTATCTCACACAAAGATAATGCTGAAATGAAGTTATACACGCGAAACCCAGGCAGTCACAGCATTATACACTCTGACAACGTTATTTTCGAGGCCGTCCCATCAATCACGTTAGATTCACTTGCTAAGGCGCTGAACACCATGCCTGACTTTGTGAAAATGGATATTGAGGGCGCGGAATACCTCGCCATGTGCGGAGCAAAAGACCTGCTCACACATGGCACCGAGTTCGCAATTGCGTCCTATCATGGAGAAAAAACCCACAGTAACGTGGTGAAGCTTTTTGAGCAATATGACTATGAAATAAAAGAAACTGGAAGCGGATATCAGGGCGATAGGTTCATCTATGCGTGGAAAGAAAAACGTTACCAAGAACAATCTATGCTTTTATCTTAACCGTAGCTTCATAGCCCATTCGTTGAGCCGTTTATCCGTGTTTGTATGATAGATAAACAATACCATCTGGCAGGCTTCCTTAATCTCGTCGATATCAGCTCTCTCTTTCCAGTACATGTAGGCAGCTATACTGAACCCCACCAACAGATCTTCGGGTGTAGCATCCTCAGAAGCCATCGACATAACGCTATCAGAGACAGCTTCAAAGGTTTTAATGAACTCCTCATTAAGGAAGAGCTTCTCAGGCTCTAAGGGATTCTCTACGAGCACCTCTCTTTTTATGAGTCTTTTCCAGAGCTGTTTTGGAATCCCGGATGTGAAGTCCAGTATTTAATCACCTAGTTTCTACTTTATAGATCCATCCTGCTACTGGCTTGTCTGGGTTTAACGAATTGATGGCCTTAGCCCACTCAGATACAGCATCATCAACCCTGCCGTGTCCCTGATAGAACCCACTCTGTCGAACATATTTCGATAGGACTTGCCCCATATTCAACGCATCGACGGGCTCCATTGGTGTGATGTGGATGTCGGTTATCTTCGTACCGGTTCGCTTGTCAGTGGCCCAGTCTTCTCCAGTTTGTATTCGGATACCGTCAGGTGTTTTTCTATGGTATTTACGGTAACTGTAAACGATGTCGTGTTCTAGAAGGTGGTCGAGGACTTTAGGATTAGAAAAGATCATAACCATCTAATCATTCCTCCAAGTGTCCCCATAATCATACGGAATTCTCTCGCCGTTGGCGGCGAGAACTCCCTTACGGTAATAAGGAATTATTGGTCCAGAGTTGAGATGGACTGTGTTCTCACCTGGTTTTGTATCCTCACCGCATTCCATACAAACATAATCCGTCCCAGTGGTTTCTCCTTCCGAATTAATATCCCAAGCTGCAGGCGACATTTTAGTTTTATGAATGTGGCAGATAGGTATCGCTTTTTTTATTGCTTCAATCATTTGTTCATTCATTGTTCTTTTCCTCTACGGATGTGCCAGAACTATATGACACATCAACCAGCACAGGAATCTTCCAGCCCATAAACTCCACCATCTCTTCATACTCTGGTTCTGGTTGTTCTTCCACGGTTCGAACTGTTGTACTCATCTACTCGGCATCCTCCTAGGTATATACTGGATTCTATACTGTTAAAAAGGTTAGCTATGGAATTCTTTTTCACTATCCCAGAACACTTTACCACAGCGCGTGCAGCGAACCTCCGCGAAACGCCTTTCACCGGTGACGAAGCCCAAGATTTTGAAGCTCTTAGATTGGCAGAATTCGCATATTTCAGGAACAGGGATGACTACAGTTTGTTTGACTCTCTCATTCATTTATTTTTCCTCTTTGATGTCCTTGAAATAGAGATGATTATGATACCAAACGATCACAATTACGAGAACCAAAGTCATAAGGAAACTCCCCATAAAGAAGGCGGATGCCTTGGATATTTCAGGGCTATTAATCGGCATCATGTTTACCTATTTCCCTGATCCCTGGCGATCCATCTTTACGCCATCTAATACCCATTAACTGCCTCCTTCAACATCTTCAAGCCATATGGGGTTATTGTGCTCTTTCCAGCCTTTTTCCATATAATTATTCCAGCCTTATCCATTTTTTTCATGGCCTTCGTGTGCACAAGCACCGATGTCCCAGTATCCTGCTTCGTTAGAATTGCCCCGTTTTCACTGGAGGATAATTTGGTGAGTGCGCGTCGGTATCTACCACATAAGTTTAGATTGTTAAGTCTGTTTATCTCGGCTTCAGACAGCATAGTATCACCATAATCAGCACTTAGATAACTTATAATTCCATCCAATAACCATCTTTTATTTTCATTGTGTTTTTTCTTCAAAACTCTGCTTCGCCTTGAGCGAGAATCATCGATTCTCATAAAGTCAACATGGTTTCGGACGTGATAACCATCTATGTTGACATCATATTTTCTTTTTCTGTCCATCACTGCTTCAATAGCGGTCATCCTCACAGTCATCTAATCTATCATGACACGCCGGGCATAGAGGCATATCTACACGCAGGGGGAACCCACATACGCTCAGGTAGATAAAGGGCACCACGACGCCACATTTACCACATGGCCTTTCATCCCGGTTCTCAGCGAAGACGCAGTTACAGTAATCAGGTTTCCGGTATCCCATCTCATCTAAAGCCCTCTCCTCAGGTTCCTTGAGATCCATCACTCACACCCCGTTCAATTTGAAGGGTGGTAATATTAAAGATAACGCGTATTATTATTTCATGTCCTATGACGTGCGGGTAAAAATCTATTAGTGTGTAATTAAGTGTATACTCAAGGCGATTTAGATGAGCGGAGTAAGAGAATTGATACATGAAGCAGTTATAGGTGGCGTATGGTGGAAAAGGATTCTTTGCGGACTGACTGCCCATGAATTAAAGAGAACAATAGAGACACACACTGAAGAAATATTTCAGGATAAAAAATACGTCTCTTCCATGAGGATCGGGCAATGTGTAAAATGCAAGGCGTATCAGTATCAGATATACAGAGATTCGGACCCCATAGCAGGTTGAGAAAATAATGAGGTCTATAAATTGTCTTTTAGGATTACACGAATGGAAGGCAGAGCTGCATGACTGGTATAAAGTGGAAGGAGATTTTTCAGATCACTCAAGTCATGAAATTCTGACTGAAGGAAGAGCATTATCATCCTTAATTAATCCAGACTTCAAAATACCAGTCCCACAATGCTCTAAATGCGGTTACATACCTGATAAAATTCTCAAGGCTCAAATAGATGCTTATCTGGGCTTTTGATTGAGTTGGTTTATCCAAGCTTTTAATGCTTTTCTTAATCAAGAAGTCCAAGACCGTCCTCGTCGCCTAGGGTTTACTCCATTTTTCTACTAAATCCATACGCCACTTTACACGAAGTTTCTCGTCAGCACGGTTACAGAAACAGTCATAACACCAGACACCATCAGGTGATCCTATGACTTTACTCCATAATTCATCTGGTATCCAAAAATCATGAACGTTTCTTCCACAATCCTGACACCTCGCAAAATCCTCAAGAAGTGGATATGTTACAAGAACTCGATTATTTATCCATCGAAGAATGTTCCAGGAATAGATTCGGAGATACTTTCTAATATATCCAAAGGGCGCATCACATTCAGGGCAATTAAGAACCATCTTCGACCCTTCTTAGGATTCTCAATATTTTATTAGTTCCACCATTGACTCATCGTCTGTGTCTGTCTTGAATATGGTTGTAGGCACGCTATTCTTCTCGAAGTTTTCTTTTAATTTAAGAAGAAACGTGTCCACCATTCTTGATTCTAAGGTGTCTCTTCCATATTCTCCCTCTCCGTAGACATGAACCTTAACCTTCATCTTTTGCTTCCTCCACTAGCCAATGTTTCTCCGCATTCTTATCCAAGTGTTCTCGTATGTATGCCCACTTCACTACGGCGGGAGGCGGGGTCTCTGTCGTGTATCTAAGTTCATCAGATTGGTATGTAGGGTCTTCCAAGACACGTAAGATTTCTTTCCCCCTAGCTGTTGCGGTATCAACATTCGGTGCAAACATTCTGAGTCCGGTGCGATCTTCCCTTAAGTCAGTTGAATAATATATCATATATGCGATATCCAGACCTATACCTATCCTTATAAGATCCCATTCGGCACCCTCTGATTTACCCCAACTCGACCAGAGAGCTTCATAAAAGGGCACCCTCTCTTTTGGAGTCAACTCCTGGTAACATTCCTCACAAAGAGGGAACATTCCCTCGGCTCCATACCATGTGCTGTGCGGTTCCTTCCAGTTCCATGTACCGCCGCATCGACCACATCCACTGAATCTGCTAGAGTTCCTAACTCGGTTCTTTAACTTGCTTAACAAACTCATGTAGTATACACTCCATTCTATACTATATAAAAACTGCCACTCCGCCAAAAATCACCGTTTAAAAAATGGGGAGGGAGTTAAACGAGTGGGGTTCCATCTTTATGAATGGCGTTGACTCGTATAAACTCGTGACCAGTAAAAATGGTTTCATAGGGTGCGTCTGAACCTTCCATTGTTAAGTAGGGATAGAACAGTTCCTTGTCCAGTTCTTTGTATGGAATGGCGTTCCGTATGGGGAATTTTCCTTTTGCTTCTAGGGAAGCGCGGTCTTTTTCTTCGGTGGTGTCTTGCTCATGTTCGACGTGTTTTCTAAAGGGAATTTCCCAGTGTAGGATATAGGTCAGGTCACGACTAATGGCAATAGCTGATACGTATAAAATGGGGATTCCCTCATCCTCACTTATCATATACGCACTTCCAGCATGGCATTGGTAGAATTTTTTACTAAACTGTTGGGTCTTATCCAAGAAAGCGAATAGGTCGCCTTTGGTTTTCATTTCTGCTGTTATCTCGTACATTGTACTTGCCTCACATGGGGCTAATTATACTCGCATTAAACTTGTTTATTAAATGTTGTTTTAAGTTTTTGAAGTTGTGAGTTCGATCATTTTTTGCTTCCTCCACTAGCCAATGTTTCTCCCCATTCTTTTATTATCTCATCAAGTTCATCCTTAAGTTTCTGAGTTTCGGGGCCTAAAGGCTCCGTAAAGTTGTTCATTATCAAAAGGCGGGATATCCGCGATATCAGGCGCCCCATCAGCGTAATAACATCAGAAATGCTTCTCTGTGTCCCTATGATTCTGTCTGTTTCTTTCATACAAACTATAACCAGAATCGAGTTAATGAGGCACCAAAGACCGAGAACCATAGAGAGTCTTAGTAACTCTGCATTATTCACCTAAGCACTTCCATGATAGGTTCAAAGTAACTCAGTGTAGTTCATCCTCCTTTATCTTTGCGTCAAGTCCTTCCTGTGCTTCTTTGAAGGCCATGTCTACGGAACAGTGTTCTAGGTAGAACTCCATTCTGTATTCCACTCTTGCACTGTTATAGTTTCCTAGATTTATTGTTCTGCTTACTGTTACGGTTCCCTTAAGTTTCTCCATTTAGGTTGTCTCCTTAAGATACTCGTCTAAAGCATGGCATAGGAAGCGATCAATGTTGACCGCCTGGCATGGTTCATCAAGGCCATGCTGGTCAACTGGTCTAACCTTACAGGTCTTACACGGGTTTACTGGTGCATCCACATGATCCTTGAAAGTGGCTGGTCTGAAACTGTCTTTGAATGCATCCCAGCTCCACTCGGGGTCATCAGGGTCGCAGGGGCCACCTGGTATAAGGTTGTTTTCCACGAACTGCCTCACCGCGTATATGGCCCAGGACAGTGTCAGCGCGTCCATCCCCGGTGTAAGCCTTTCCACGATGCTATCTAGGTACTCTAGGTTCAGCAGCATGAGGTCCTGGTCGGGTTCATGTATGAGTTCCAGTTGGCGTTCCTCATACATGAGCTTCCGGATCTTCTCCATGCGGATCTCGGGGCCTACTTGGCCATCATCCAGTATGGTCTGGATCTTCCCCATGGCGGCCTCCAGCATCCGAAGGTGATCCTCCGAAACCTTTGGCTCAACATACCTCCAGTACAGGAAGTGATCAAACTCTCCTAGAACTTTGCCGTCTTTGTCTTTGATGAGTAGCAGGTCCCGTATAGCGGCACCTTTGCTCTCTGTTCTTTCAACTTTCAGGTCTTCCCCCACGAAAACCTCTTTCACGTCGGGGTGTGCATTAACTTTTACAACTATCTTCTTCAACATTTTTTTCACATGGGCTTACCCAGCCCAGTATACACTATATTCTATACTATATATGTGTGTTCTACATACGGTATGATATGGGTAAGATGCCGCCGAAGCTGTGTCCGGGATGTGGAATTAATATGAGGGCCGTGTACATCCAGCAATAGGAAAGAGTTGAAAGAAAACGTAAGTCCAAGGTGGATCAGGTTTGGTCAGGTTTGTCTTCACTGCGAGGAGTTCCTGAAGAAGCTGCCTTAGATTTCTTTGCCTCGTCTTCGTCCTCGTCGTGGTCCCATGGGAAGCGCCAACCCTGACGCTCCTTCTCATGAAGATACGTGCTATGAACCACCAATCCAAGGATGAACCCGGCGATGATCCCCACGATAAGGTTCACCAGGTCGATCATGCTACTTCGCCACGGGCTTCTTGACCGATTCCTTCAGCTACTACGAATGTGGTCTTCTTCATTCTATATCCGTCCTGATTACATATAGCAGTAAAACCTTGGATTATTTAAAAAGGGAGGGCGAGTCGGGTCCACTAACTTACACAACGGACTTGACTCGTTCCATTACATCCTTTATCTCGTAAAACATAACCTCAGTTTTATTATCTGGATGGCTATCAATATGCAAAAACTTGAAGTCTTCATATGATTCGTAAATAGCGATAGAACTTTTATCTGTAAGCCATTTAATGACTGTGGTTCCATCATCGAATACCACGCCATCTATAACATGACCTGTTCCTGATATACCCGATTCGTCGTGGACTCGAACAACCCTAAAGAGCTTCAATTTCAATTCATTATACACTCTATTCTATACTATATAAAAACCTACGGATAAAATATTTGAATAAAAAGGGAAGAATTAGTCTGGGCGATGTCTGCTTTTGAGGTTGCCATCCATCGCAAGATACAGGTCAGTCCCTTTAATCAGCTCCTTCTCTACTTCATGATGATCTCCTGGCTTACAACAAAACTGAGGTTGTTTTGCAGTCCATTTTGATGACACGTTGGATAACAGATCATATAATCTTAGCAGTTCTGATGCCGAATCATGGTTTCTCCAGCCACGTTGTATATTCAAAACGTTTTCAGGCTCATCAGTTGCCATCCATTCCTGTATATCTCTATGAAGAAGAGACTTGAGTGTATCCACATCACACGCTGGTAAGTTTATTAAGTTGCTTTCAGTTGTTTCTCTACCCATTTTTAGCTCAACCTTGGTTAACCCATTTTAACTCATTATACACTCCATTCTATACTATATAAAAACTGCCGTTCCGCCAAAAATTTTTCACTATATTTCATAAAGGCATAATCCCTGTTCACCTAGCTCTACAAACGGGGCAACGGCGCATCCAGCACCACGTTCCCGCGTCAAGTTAGTCGTCACGGGGCACAAGTTGTCAGTTCGTTCCGCACAGGGCGTATAACAGGTGGCGGGCCGTACCATCCACGTTGCCTTCACCAAAGGGCAGCCGTACCCGCCAAGCCACCGTTCTCGCATTCCCATATAGCCCTTCCTACGTACCTCCACAGGCGCACCCGTAGGCCATTCACCACGTACAGGCAACCGTTCTGCCGCGCCCAGGTGCTTCTTCAGGCACAACAACAAACAACCGCCGCCGAACCAACCAACTGACTGAACCTTGGAACGAGGTGACACCGGGAAAGAGGGAGATGGGGGTGCCGGGGGAAGAGGGAGAACCACAGAACACCCTAAAACCCTAAAAAATCTCCCCAATATACACCAAGGTGGGACGGTAAGGTTGAAGTGTTGGATAAAAAAAGGGGTTTGTGTGGGGTAACGCTGGTGCTGTGTGTTGGCGGTAGGTGCTGGGGTGCTGTGCGCTTGTCAAACCCGTAACCAGTGGGGGTATTGTTGTTAGTTAACGGGTTATGGGTAGGAGTCTTGAGTATTATTATAGGCTATATGGGGTTAATCGGGTTGTGGGTTCTATTGGTGAATGTAGGGGTAATGGATTGTTTAGCTGGAATTGTATTGTCCCTTATCAATATGTAGATCTAAAATAAGTTATGGATAATGGCTCTATTGGTGAATGGTGTAAACATATTATCCGTTATCAATAGGAATGGAGCTGTTGAGCTGGGGGGTTATCACTATATCCCGCCTATTGGGTTATCGATATATCCCGTTAGTCTCATGGTCTCATGGTCTCACTGAATCTACACACACTGGGGGATATGATTCTACGACATATAGTACCAATACATATTGATGGCTGTCAATATAAGATCTAAAAGCTCAATCAGGGCGTTAACAACAACTAACTAACGCTGAGACAACCAACAAGCACGGCACACGCCCCCAGACTTCAAACGGTTATGTAGTGTGTTATAGGCTATTCGGGGGTGTTGGTAGGTGTGGATTCTTATGGGTAGCGGTGGGGTGTTTATGGTTTAGGCTCTTAGCTCTTAGGTTATAGTTGTTGCTTCTTCTTCTTGGTCTTCTATATTGGTTAAGGTGAGTAGTAATGTTATAGCTGGTGTTGATGTTTGTTTATGTTTACGCTGGAATTAGCGGGGATTGAAGGAGGTTTAATATCAAATACCCTAGGGTAAAAGGGTAAATGTTGTTTATGGCTACGGTGTTTATTGAAGAAAAGTTAAGGATTATGAGGTTATTTGTTTGATCCACCACTTGAATATGGGGGCTAACATGGATATGCCTAGGATTGTGATTGGCAGGTAGCTGATTATTATCATTTCGAGTGTCATTTTGATTCTCCTTTTTTGTCTATTGAGTTGAAGGGGATTATCAGGAATACGGCTAAAGCTGTTAGCCAGAATCCTATAATCCATATTCCTTGATTAAGCCATACTGATTCAGTCATTTAGTAGAACCTCGTAAATGGTTTTAGGATAAGAGTGTTTACGCCTTGGCTTCTTCTTGGTTACTTTAGAGATATACATTTCTTGGTGGTGTTTGTTGCATACTGGGGTTTTACGTTTATTGGCTTGTCGGTGGTTGGTCTTGATGCTCATATTCTGGTGGTTGTCGCAAAACGGACACTTGAAAGCTATTGAGTAGTTGAACTTAGGGTTAAAGTTCAGGTTCAAGAGTGTTAAGACCGTTTGGTGTTTTTTCTTTATGGCTCTAGTTTTTCTTTTCGGTGTACCGTATTTGTAGGATACAAAGGGGTAAACGTTTCTCTGTTTTCTACAATCCCCCATTTTAAACATGAAGGTTTCTGGGTGTTTGGGGTATAGTTTCAGTGTGTTTATTTCAGGAATCTTTGGGGTTTCCTTGAAGATTTTAAACAAGTGTTGAGTTTCATTTATCTCGCTTATGGAGATAATGGGGTTTCCTGTTCGTGTGTTGCTATATCGTTTAGTTAAATCGTCCAGATTCACACGTTCTGAAAAAGGGGTTAGTTTTGGGGATATGAATCCATAAGTTACTGTAACTTCTTTTTGGGTTCTTGTATCCCATACTACTTGTTGGGTTTCGCTTTTCGGTTTCATTCCACTTCTAAGGTTCGGGAATTTGGTTATATAGTTTATGGAGGTAAAATATTTTTAGGGAATGATTATTATTGACTGTTTCAGGATAAGAAGCCCTATAACTTATCAGTTTATTCTAAATCTGGTTTTTGTGTTTTGTTGGTGTGCGTATTATTGAGAATAGATAACCATTCAACCCGTTCTTTAATTGAGCTTGGTTATGGGGCTTAAGGGCTTAAACGTCTATTTGAGACACGGGAATAAAAAATCAGCCAATTCACCATGTTAAGGCTCAACTGTTGAGCCGACAAAACTTGAAAGGGTTCTTAGCCCTTAAAGCCATAAGCCCAGAAAATGAGACCCTAATTATTCAAGGCTGTTTGTAGGGTTACAGAAATACTCTAGAATTTAACCACCGAGACCACGCACCAAACACCTATTCTATACCGCTAATCCATATTTTTTATCCTTATCTCTTAAACGAGCTGGGGAAATGTAGACCACTAATCTATATCGAAAATATGGAGTAAAGATAGTTATCTCTAATCAGGAGCAGTGAACCATTAAATGCCATATAGATGCAAATGTGTGAACTGTGGTCTAGAGTTCTATGCTACATTCAGGAATGAACCAGCACTGATGCACCTACGACACACCATGAAGTCGCACCCGCACGACCTACGCAGGACGACAACTAAGAAGATCTCAGGGGAACAGTACAGGCGACGCTTTGACCCAAGGCATTGGCACGCACGCAGGAATGCAAGACATTTAGTAGCACGGACTTCAGACCACGCCCAGGAATAGCTCCACACCTAAGGAATATTCCCCCCTCTTTTATCATAATAAGGTGATGCGTGGCGGTATAGGGCTGAATTCTAGGAAGCACACCCACTCCAAGAGGACGAAATAATTTGGACAACGTACAGGAAACCCAGATTAGCTACTCACCTGAACAGATAGACAACTTGTTTGACAGTCTGGACAGTGCTTGGGCAGCATCCGATTACGCCAAAGACCTGAAGGACAAAGCCGACAGGACAGCTAAGACGCTGAGGAAAGAGAGAAGCGCGGTGCAGGAGGACATCGCAGAGGTGAATAAAAGCCTCTGGCAGGAAGGAGTCCTACCCACGTTAAGCCCTGCAGAGTGCAAGGCTCTCTACGACCTCAGAGCATCTTTGACCACAGACATCAATCTGGCGGTCAAGCTCGCCAAGTGCGATGGGACAACCCGTCGAGACTACACTGAGGCAGCCGAACTGTTCATGGCTGACGCTAGGGCAATCAGGGAGGAGATTCGAGGTAGCCCCATAAAGGCATCCAAGAGACTCAACCCTAAGATACTCCAGCGCATCATCACCAGAAGGGCTAAGCGTAACAAATCCGAGCAGGGGTAAAACCCTGCTCAACCTCTTTTCTCACGTTCAATCCGTGAAACCCCGAATAATGCAACGGGGTTGCTTCCTAGACAGTATACCATTCGGTGGTTGAAACAGTGAAACAACACAACTAGACAAACGTACCCTATGGTGGGTGATTCGGTTTCAGCACGATAGCCCACCTTTTTTTATACTAGAGATTGAGAACGCCCAGCGTCACAACTGGCTCGCCAAATAGAGGGCGAGGTACTAAACTCGCAAAGTAGGGACAATTGATGAACAGATTCACTGAGCAAATCGATGTTCTTGACCTCCTCATCAACATCCTACGACAGCATGAGGAGAAGCTGGACAAACAGGTGTCCAAACTGGACATACTAGTGTCCAGGCTAGAGAGGGTGGATTTGAACAGGACAGATAAGGAAAGGTAATGTATGAGACACCCGAGCCTTAGACGGCTACGGGGCACCATAAACGAGAACCTACTCTCCAAACACCATTACAAGTGCGAATGCACCAAGGGTAGAGTCAAGGTGTATATGGGCACGGACGCCGATGGTGGGAGAACAGAAGTACATTGTAATAGATGTTACGCAGTTCTCCGCATCCTCACAGTCATACCCCTAACACTTGGTGATATTGGTGTCTGAATTACATGAGAGCTGGATTAGACTTGTATATGGCCCCAAGCACAGCCGTCAAAAGAAATTCAGGCAGCGTGAACCTGGGCTAACGAGTCCAGTAGAGCGTGTGCTTGTACCCTTTCCCCACAGGCGTAAATATTTTCACAGAACTATGCCTGATATCAGCAGATCCTTAAGTGCTACTAGGCATGACAGGGAGGTAGTGAAGCAACTCATAAGACAGAAACGTAAGGTTGCACCACTAGGACTCAGAGTAAGCAAGAAAACTCTGAAACTGAGATCCGATGGACGATATGACGTGAAGTGATGAGTAAGGCAACATGGGCAGCCAACATATGCCTACATTGTGGAGGCGAACTCAAACGAAAGTCCCCCTTCTACATCTGCAAAGTGTGTGGGGAGAAGTTTGAGCCCGACGAGGTAGGCTTCACGTTAGACATGTCACCCAACCCATACAGAGGAGATGAACAGGGACTGATCTCCGCAGAGTCCGTTGAGAAGCTCAAGAAGAAGCAATAATATATCTTTTAAACCACAACCACGAGATATAAGACGCTGACGGCGCTTAGGTTTCATTCCAGAATCTTGGTTTCCGTCAGCAAATTCTTCTCGTATCACGAGCCCCACACAGTGAGTAGGTGTGGAGAGTGGGGAAATCCGAACCCAAGGGTAGGGTAGGTTAGGGATTCTGAACCGTTATCCTATTTCTAAACATCTCAACTTTCAAGGAACCTGTCAGGCGAGATGTAAACGGGCTAAACTAAAGGAAGTAACTCAGCAATGGGAGACCTAGATTTTGTCGGAGCAAAAGTTATGGACGGTCACGTAGTGATACGCTGGCCCGTGCAGGACAGCCCCAAGCTAAGTAACTCGGGTAAAACCAAGATACTAGCAACCACAGGCGGCTTCATGCCCATGATGGATAATCCAGCATACAAGTTCAGCATTAATGTCACCATACCCAAGGACGCCTAGCGTGCTTGGTTGTGACGTGAACGCACCACTTACCCACCTTTTTTATAACTAAGATGATCACATGGATGATATTACCATCAGGTTTGTATCGAGCCTCATACCCCGGGCGATAGCTGTTGAGAAGCAGCTAGTAAAGTTAGGGTTCTGGTTCGAGGTAACCGAAGCGGAGGGCATCAGAGAATGGTGTCTTGACGATGACACGCATGGAGGAGACCCCGATATCGTGTTAGCTAAGGCCCAGAGTCTGGATCCTGAACTCATAGCGATGGCTGACGTCATCCATGAGTATGATCCAGATTATTTCGATACAGAAAACACATAGACGGGGGTTCATGACCCCAATCAGACCGAAAGTACGGTGATACTATGTCTGTAGAAACACCAATAATAAACTACTCAGGCTTCGGCTCTACCATCACGGATATAAGTGGAGATGATGGGATTGAAGCGTGGGCAGGAACCCAAACCAGTAACCGTTTAATGGTTTTGAAGTTAGGCGGTAAAGAGTTGTCTGATGTCAACCCCGATGAGGTTCGAGGGTTAATCAGTCAGCTTCAGAGGGCAGTTAGTGCCAACCAGAAACACCGAAGGTAGACTCTGGGTGTTTGTATGCAACAAAATGTAAAACGGGATTACCCGTACTCATACATCGACAGCACCGAGTGTAGCTGCGAGGAGGATCCCTCGGAAGAGGAGCAGTTGATACTTGAAGGTATAGAGGAGCTTGAGATCCACCGAGGTGTGGTTAAAAGCGCCGCTTTGCTACTCGACGCTGAGCTGGATCCACCTAGTTGCGAGGAGTGCGAGCGAGCATTACTTGGTATTGGCGAAGAGTGTCATGGCTGTCGGCATGAGCATAAACTACAATACTACGTACCGCAGAACTGATAACAAAGTTCACGTGACCGTATGAGGTGCAGGTGTCAAAAAGAGTGATGGTATCGGGTAAAATCTTCCGTAGAGCTGGGAACTCAGACTCAAAGCCATCTTGAGACTCCTGCTCGGAGACGTCATCGCCAGACACAACCTTGCGGAAATCACAGTGAATAAAAGTCGAGAGTGAGGCAAGCATCCATGTTTCCTCACCGACAGTGGGAAAGAATGACAAGCAAGAATAAAAGTACCAGAATCAGTACCCCGAGGCTGCTACCACAAGGCATCACCCATAGTAATGTAAAAGTGCCTGCGGTAACTCGAAGGCACGTCAACTTGAAATGCACAGAATGCGGTGGCAACGTCCCTAGAGGCAGACGATATGCGTGTCGTAAAAGTTGCCAGAAGGAGAGAAATCTACGACATCAGGCTCGACGGAGTGAGCTGGGGAGGTGGAGCGTGGAGAAAAACAGGGGCTTACAGGCTTTCGGTCAAAGCATCAAAGCTATCTTTAACTGGTAAAACTATCTCAGGTTCAAGTCCTGACACCTCGAACCACGCGACGAGGTGAATTACGATGCAAACAACAACAATGACTGAGCTTCCTGGCTGCTATTTCTGTGAACAGGAGAAGCGAGAACCAGTGGAGCCAGCCGAGTATGATGCGAGGACTACGCTAGGTCCTCATGCCTACATGTGCCAAGAACACTTCGAACAATATGGTACACCGATAGGCACCAAATTAGTTAAGCCAACCAAACAGGCTGACGAAACCATTGACAAGGTTGATTCTATCTGTAAGAAGTGCGGTAAGGATTGCGCAGAGGACAGTTGGAATAAGACTGTGATGAGGTTTCGCCTTCCGGGTCGCCCCGTTGTCGTCGATCTGATGGTTTCAATGGGGGTGTACTGTGAGGAGATGAGCGATTATGTATCCACGTAAGATGCAAAAAGGATTGATCATTCAAATCAAGATTGATACCGTCGAAGTGTCACGGAACGTCAACCGCGAGGTAGTGGATATGCAACTGATATTCAAAGATCGGCTCGGTAACGAGTTTCAAGCCTATGTAACCGATGATCTCGTCGAGGATATGTTGAGGCAGATAAAACTTATTTAGAGGCAAAATTAAGAGGATGCAAAAAGCCTCCCTCTAGTTTCGAGCAAGAGGAAAATGCAATGGATAACAAAAAGATAAGGAGACCACCTAGGTGTGAGGCATGTGGAGAAGAATTAGAAACCATCTCCATGCCAGAAGATGAGAATCCATACTTCAAATGGGACGGGGAAAAGTACATCCTCAGCTACGAGGGTACCGCCCACATGGCGTGTCCAGGCTGTGGATATGACTTGACCAGCCAGTTCACCTTCACCACACCAGACGACTTCAACCCAGACGAGTACGCTGATCCCTTCTTAGATAAGCATGGGGTGAAGCGGTGCTGCAGATACTGCACCCACTATGATCCAAACAACTACGGGCAGTACGACGAGATCCTTGAGAAGGGAGATGAGGGAGTCTGCCTTGAGGAGGGTATGCCGTATCCTAGGGAACACCCAGATAAGCCGTTAAGCCCTGAACTGTGCAACGCCTTTAAGCTGCACGAGAAGTTGAGGGCTGTGCTGGATGAGGTAACCATAGACGATACTGGTGGGTTGGATATCCCACCCGACGTAGAGGCAAGGATAACTCAGGCTTAAGCGAGGAGAAACAATAATGGCAAAAGACTACGTTGAGATCAGTCAAGAGCAGATGGAGAAGCTACCGACAGGGTTCACGCTTTGGGCGTGTCCCTATTGTGAGTGCGGTCTATTCGCTGTTGACCAGGGCACGTTGGAAGACGGCGGAAACCCCACTGAGCTTTGCTGCCTAGGTTGCGGCAAAATACACCTAGTTTAGAGCGTCGTTATCTGTTAAGAGGATGCAATAAGCCTCCCTCTAGTTTTGAGCAGGAGGAGAATGCAATGGATAACGAAAACACTATCAAGTGTCCCAAATGCAACGCGGATATCGACTATCTACTAGCTTTCTGTTTTGAGCAGAACAAATACAGGGTTCATCTTCAAGACCATGACCACCTTGTTCTCTGGTCTGCAAGTGAAACCGTCGAGTCATCGGAAACAAAGACAGAATTCAACTGTCCAATATGCGAGAAAAACCTATTCACCACTCATGACGGTGCCTATCCGCAAGCGGTTATCGACTTCCTGAGCGGGAGGAAAAACCAACGATGACGCATATCAAAGTCGCGTGGACCGCGGGTTTAACGAATGAGGTTGACAAACGTCACTCAGCTGAAGATGGTCGGGAAGGCTCTGTCCAAGCTGGAGGGGGTAATAGATTTCCTGATCTTCGATCCCGATGTGATCGAGGAAAGCACCGAGGACGGAGGCATGACCGCAAGAGTTCCTTGGAAAGGGCTATCTGAGAGATGCTACGCTAGGATAGATGACTACGCTGGTACAGGTAAAGTGTTAACCATCTACAAAGCAAGTGAGGCATAGGATATGGAAAGCACTGACACAAATAACATCATTTACCCATGCCTAGGTGAGCAAAAGTTGACTCGTCCTTTTTGAGGGTGCAAAATCCCTCCACCTGAACAAACGCGAGCAGGTGAAATAATGGAAAAAGTAAACGAGGCTCTGGCCCACGAAATCATTGAAGCCACCGAGGATGCCATATATAACAACCACTGGTTTATCAGGCAATACTTGAAGGTCTACGACTTTTATCAAGGACTGAACAGGGATGGAAACGGACTCCTCCACGGTATGCCTTACTGGAAACTCGTCGAGTGGAGCAGGGACTTGATAGCAGACAGCAGAAAGTAAACGATCAGATTAAGGGAGTTTTGAAAGTGGTTGCTGATACCTCTTTGATTATCAAGTTTCCTCATTTAGAGGGTTATGATGAGGTTGCGTTAAAATCGTGGTTAGAAATGAATGGTATAGCCTACGAAGTAATAGCAGAGGAAGGGAATGTGGATGAGTGAACCATCAGTTTGGCTGGAGCATGGAAGATGGGTAGTCATATTCTGGGTTTTAGCTTTCATTCTATTCCTGATATTCCCCTTCCAGATACTGGAGCGTAAGCCCACATACAAGAAGAGAGAACGCAAGATGGATATCCATGAGCTGGATGACATCGAAGAGTTTCTAGCAGTCGAGGTAACACAAGATGAGGAAGACAGCGACTAGAGATGAACGAATGATGTTACAAAAAAGCATTCAGTCATTCACGGATCATGTCTGCGATGAGGAGGGTTGGCCCACAGCCAGAGTCGAAATACCTGCATGGGAGGACTGGCGTCATATTGCCATACAGGCATCTGATGGAAGGACTCCGCCTGAAAAGATTTATGGGTGTGCGTTCGCTGGTGAATTTTACCTTAATCCTAGACGAGTAGGTAGAAACAAGGGCAGGACAACCGTTCTCCACGAGCTATGTCACATCAATACGGATATTGATATGGTGGAGGTTCTTAACGACCCGATTCTTAAGAATAGACCAGAGCTACGTAGTTGGTCAATAGAGTCTCGAACAGAAGCCAGGGCAAAAAAGTTGTCGAGAAAATATAGGGATGCATGGAATCAACTAGTAAATCCTAGTCTTAATTAATGAAGTAATGAGGTAAGTGAATCATATGTCCAACATTTTTTGTGACTCATGCGGTAACAAATCCGAGTTCATGCAGGACACCGAGAACGGTGAACTCGTCTGTAAACAATGTGGTTTAGTTGTGTCTGAGGATCTCAGTTTTGAGCGGATACCTTCAGGCAAGTTCAACAAACAGAGTGGAAGATCTGAGGTAAAACAGCACGGCGCGTATAGGTCGGGTATGATTCATGACTATGGTATGAGCACCATGGTGGGGCATTTCTTGGATCTCGCTAAGTTGACTCGGGAACAGAAGACACGCTTCTTTAGACTTCGAAAATGGCAGTCGAAGACACGTTTAATAAAATCCAGAGATAGGAACCTGGCTGTTGCTTTGAATTTCCTAACCGCGATGTGCGTCGAGCTCGCCATACCGAAATCTGTGCGGGAAGAAGCCTCTAAGATTTACCGTGTGGCGTATAACGCCAAGCTAGTCAGGGGAAGGACAATAAGTCACATGGTTGGAGCAAGTCTGTACTACGCCTGTAGGATACATAAAGTCCCTCGCACCCTGAAGGATGTCGCTTCAACAAATGCCCTTAAATCTGAGTCGGAACGGGACTCCCGTGGCCGCCCCAACACCCGTAAATGTGAGTTGATAATAGCCAGAAGTTATAGGATAATGCTTGACAAGTTGTCGTTGAGGCCGCCTGCCCCGTCAGCGTTACCCGTTGTCACTCAGATCTGTAGTAGCCAAGAAATAGCGCATCATCTGGGTCATGATGCTAATGCTGTTGAGCAGTTTGCAGCGGGGTTGCTGCAAGAATACAGTGTCAAGAAATTCTCTGGGGGTAAGGCTCCTCAGGGATTAGCTGCTGCCGCTATCTACATTGCAATCCGAAAGCTCGGTGTTAAGAAAATCACTCAGAGGATGTTAGCGGATGTTGCCCAAGTAACGGAGGTCACTGTCAGGAACAGATACAGAGGACTTGTAGATGATTTAGGGATGGACGTGTCCCTGAAACGAAAAACAACCGATGTCAAACAAATCAGAGTTAGACTATTCACGGATCAACAGTTAATCGACCTCCATGCAGAAGGACTCGATGATAGGGATATAGCGGACAGATTCAATGTAACCCAAAGTGCGGTGAATAGTCGTAGGAGGAACCTGGGAATCGAGCGAGTCAAAACCGACCCACCATTCACGGATCAACAGTTAATCGACCTCCACTCAGAAGGGTTCAATGATAGAGAGATAGCGGACAGAGTCGGTGTGTCCCGAAGTATGGTGAATAATCGTAGGAGGAAACTCGGAATCAAACGAATCAAACGAGTCGGTAGACTGTTCACGGATCAACAGTTAATCGACCTCCATGCAGAAGGGCTCAATGATAGAGAGATAGGTGAGAAGCTTGGGGTAGGTAGAGTCCTAGTAGGGCAACGCAGAAGGGAACTCGGAATCAAGCGAATCGGAGTTAGTCTATTCACGGATCAACAGTTAATCGATCTCCACTCAGAAGGGTTCAATGATAGAGAGATAGCTGACAGATTCAATGTATCCCAAAGTGCGGTGAATAGTCGTAGGAGGAAACTCGGAATCAAACGAATCGAACAACGAATCAGAGTTAGACTATTCACGGATCAACAGTTAATCGACCTCCATGCAGAAGGGCTCAATGATATAGAGATAGGTGAGAAGCTTGGGGTAGGTAGAATCCTAGTAGGGCAACGCAGAAGGGAACTCGGAATCGAGCGAGTCAAAACCGACCCACCATTCACGGATCAACAGTTAATCGACCTCCACTCAGAAGGGTTCAATGATAGAGAGATAGCGGACAGGCTCAATGTAGCCCGTCGTGTGGTGAATGGTCGTAGGAGGAAGCTAGGGATCAAACGAATCAGGCGTAGTCTATTCACGGATCAACAGTTAATCGATCTCCACGTAGGTCTCAGTGACAGGGAGATGGGGGAGAAACTTGGGACTAGTCAAAGTTTAGTGAGTGTCCGCAGAAAGAAGTTAGGAATTGAAAAGAATATCCCACGCATCAACCATCAACGATTTCTCAAACTCTACGAGGAAGGGTTCAATGATAGAGAGATAGCCGAGAAACTGGGCTTCGGTACTCGCTCGATTGGTAGTCATCGCAGGAAGTTTGGGTTTAAGACACGGCATGTTCGCCTGTTTACGGATGAGGAGCTCATCGTTCTCCACGCAGAAGGTCTCAATGACAGGGAGGTGGGTGAGAAACTTGGCGCAAGTGAGCCGGTGGTGGGGTATCACAGGCGGAGGCTTGGCTTAAAAGCAATAGTATTGATCAAAAGAGAAGTGAAACGAAGTGTTCTGGGAAAACGAGAAATGCTGTGAATGCGAAGAACCCGTGAACAGTGAGAATGGATACCACGTAAAATCCGTCTTGTGGGAGGAAGTAGACGAGAGTGGCGACACCACGTGGGGTGAAGACATAAGTAGCTTCTGCTCCCTTGACTGCCTCTTCAAATGGGCTTGGGAACAGATGATACCCAAAAGGATAATGTTCAACATGGAAATTCCCCTTTCTGTGGTGGACGTGGTATCAGAACTTACATGGAAAGACATCGCAAAGAGAAGACATGAACTGCTTAAATCGATAGGCGTTAAAACAGTTTATCATCCCGACGGCAACGCGGGCTCCTGGTGAATGCGAACAGGAGAGATAAAATGGAAATAGAAAACAAGTGGTTAAAGAGCACCCTTGAAATCAAGGACGTCCGATCCATCGTAACGAGACTGGTGGAGGAGGAACGAATCGACCTTACCATCACGGACAGTGAGGACATCATAACTAAGTTCCACGGAGAGGGGGTGGAACATGTCATCAAACTAATACACAGGGTCTATCAATGGTCACAGGAGATCGACCCACACCGTATGGGGAGTTTCCTAACCGCCGTCGTCGAGAACGACCTCGACGGGGCAGTAGGAAAGGCCGATTCTGTCAATGTGCGTGCCCTTCCTATCTACATAAAATACTTCTACAACTACGCCCCAGGGCAATGGCGAACACAGCTATCCAATAGATAGTGGG